>ENA-ORSQ01000526-ORSQ01000526.1-human-gut-metagenome-genome-assembly--contig:-NODE-526-length-25386-cov-2.817023_pt1 | contig 25386 bp, 17 predicted proteins | sample MGYA00241900_ERZ509164 | MGnify/ENA primary metagenome ERZ509164 (study PRJEB26280, sample SAMEA2338807) | human gut metagenome | biome: human gut; feature: human-associated habitat; material: faeces...
CATAAGTTAAGGTTTTAAGTGAAAAATATTTTTAAGTCAGTGTCTATAACAACGTTTAACGTGAGATGTTTTAGTTTACTAACGTCAAACTTGGTTAATTAACAGACAAGTGTTAAAAACAAAAGGTGTCATTTTGCTGTTTCATCGGATAAAATGTAAATGATGATTTACAAAATAAATACCAAATATTAAAAGACAATGAGAACTGCATTCAATGACTTTTTTTATGAAAAGCGAGGCATTTACGGAGTGCTTCATGTGATGATATTGCTACTCTCGCTTTTCCTGATTGTGGATATTTCGATCGACACGTTCAACAACATACCGTTCATCTCTCAGACTTCGTATCTGAAAACGCAGTTCTGGATCTGCATGTTCTTCATCGCCGATTTCATATTGGAGTTTTTCCTGTCAAAAGATAAAATTCATTATTTGCAAACCCATTTCCTCTTCCTGCTGGTTTCGATCCCTTATCTTAATATTATCAATTACTACGATTTCACCTTCTCGGCCGAAGTGACCTATTTCCTACGTTTCATCCCGCTCGTACGCAGCGGATGGGCACTGGCGATCGTCGTCGGCTGGCTAACTTCGAACCGGGCCTCCGGACTCTTCGTCTCCTACCTGACGATGTTGCTGGCAATGGTCTATTTCTCCAGCCTGATCTTTTTCGTGATCGAACAGAAGGTGAACCCTGAAGTAAAGGATTACAACGACGCCCTCTGGTGGGCTTTCATGGACGTGACGACTGTCGGTTCGAACATCATCGCGATCACGCCTACAGGGCGTATTTTGTCGGTCCTGCTGGCCGCTCTCGGCATGATGATGTTCCCGATCTTCACGGTCTATGTCACGAGCCTAGTACAATCGGCAAACAAGAAAAAAGAAAATTATTATAATCAAACGCATCCCGTCTCCTCCGGACAAGCATCAGAAGCCAAACCGGCCGGTTCCACTCAAACAGACAAATAAATTCAAGACTACTTATTGTAAAAAACAAGTTATTTAACAATTGGCAGGTCTGGCGATGAAAGAATTCAAATATTCTTCTTTTTGAATATAAAACGTACTTTTCCCATTTATTTGCCGATCTATTACCATGAAGACGGTCGTCATCGCCAAAATACTGCGCAACTCTTTGCTTTTCCTACTCAGGCTGACAAAACAGAAGCAATAACCGGACAAGTTGCCTATCACATACTTTCTGTTGTCAAACAAAAACCGTCAGGCCGAACAAAATGCAAGATTAAAATGAACTGGAATCTCAAATGAAAAACTATTCCCGCAAAAAACAAGCCTCCCGTCTCCCTATTATTTCAGGGGAGTGGAGGCTCGTCAACTAAAAGAATAAACCGTTTTAACCGGTGATTGTAAACCGGGTACTGCCAAAAATGGAGAGCCCCAGTTTATTCATTATATATTTGATCGCCAATTGTGCTTTCACCGAATTGCCGGAGCTATCCAATGGAGGCGCAAAGGCGGAGATTCCGAAGTGTCCGGGCATGATCCCCATGACACCGCCGCCAACACCCGTTTTGGCAGGAATACCGGAAGTGAACAACCAGTCTCCCGTACGTTCATAGAAACCGACCGTAGCCACTAAGGATGTGATTTTAGGCGACAAAGAAGCGTCAAAGATAAGTTTCTTTGTAACCGGGTTCACGCCATCGTTGGCAATCGTTGCTGCGGCGATGGAAAGTTGTTCGGCTGTGATACCCAACGAACACTGGCGAGTATACAGGTCGAGCGACATATCCGGATCGTCATAGATACGGTTGTAATTCTTCAGTAACCAGGCGATAGAACGGTTATTGAAGTTGGTGGCAGTCTCTGACTTGTACAGTTCATCGATCAATTGCGGAGCACTCCCGCAAAGGTCGGTGATGTTGGAAACGATGGCTTCCCACTTCTTGTCGGACTTACCGAGCGGCTGTACCATACTGCAAGCCGTGATCGCACCAGCATTTACCAGCGGAGTGGAAGGATGGTCATTTTCCAGCAAGATCGCCATGATGGAGTTGAAAGGAAGACCGGTGGCATCGGCACCGATCATCTTCAGCACTTTCTCGGCTCCGTACTGGCGAAGTGCCAGGATAGCCGTATGTACTTTCGAAACGGATTCGATCCCGAAACAGTAGGAAGAGTCCCCTAACGTAATGGTTCTGCCATCCAACAGGCAGATACTGATACCGAACAAGTTCTTGTCAATATTAGCCAGATAAGGGATGTAATCAGCATTCTTGCCACCCGTATTATCCTTGAACTGCTCGTAAGCCTCCTGTGCCGCTTCTTTTATCTGTGAAACGGAAATTGTTTTACTCATGATCATTTCTTTTTATGGGGCATACCCGTATGAGTAAACACAGAACCTTTCACTTCCTGATTCTTATCCTGTGCGATACGGGTAGGAGTCGGATATTCCAGTTTTTCAAGTTCCGCAACAGCTCCTGTGATATCATTCAGCAACTGGTCAGCCATGTCGCGACTAAATCCCTGACGGGCAACGATACGCATCACGACATGGTTTTCAAGATTGTTTGGCAATGTATAGGCAGGAACCATCCAACCGCTTTGTTTCAGTTTATCCTGCAGGTCGTACAGGGTCCATTTCGCTTTTTTCGCATAGTCCGGTTTCAGATACCAGATAAACAACGGGTTCACGACTTCGTTGCTGTAGTTCACGAACGGAGCCATCTTACCAATCTGATCATGTAAGTATTGGGTAACCGCCATGCTGTTTTCCTGAACTGCTTTATACCCTTCGAACCCGAGACGGATAAATTGGTAATATTGTCCGAGGATCTGGGCGGCAGGACGGGAGAAATTCAGACCTACCTGTGTGATATTGGCTCCCAAATAATTTACACTGAATGACATGGAGTCGGGCAAATATGACTTGTCTTTCCAAACAACCCAACCCAGGCCCGGATAAACCAGACCGAACTTATGTCCGGACGTACTGATGGAAAGAACCCATTTCAAACGGAAGTCCCACTTCAATTCCGGTTTCAGGAATGGGAGGATAAAACCGCCGGAAGCAGCATCCACGTGAATTGGAATATCGTAGCCGGTCTTTGCATTGTAGGCATCGAGTGCCTTATCCAAAGCCTCCACATCATCGTTCAGACCTGTCCATGTAACCCCTTGGATCGGCACAATACAGATTGTATTTTCATCACACATCTTCAATGCTTCTTCGGGATCGAGCGTAGTCTTCTCCAATGTCAGAGGCACCTGGCGCATTTCGATCTGCCAAAGCTGGGCGAATTTTTCCCATACAACCTGAAATCCGGTAGAAATAACGAAGTTCGGCTTATCCACAGGCTTACCGGCGGCTTGCCTTTTCTTACGCCAGCGCAACCAAGCTGCGACACCTCCCAACATACATGCTTCGGACGAACCGATAGCCAATGCACCGGCTTTCCATTTTGCCTGTTCGGGAGTATTCCACAAATTGGCTACGATGTTGATACATTTGGCGTTCATAACGGCAATACGCGGATATTCCGTTTCATCGATATAGTTGATGTTGATCGCCTCGTTCATAAGTTTGGTTGCATAGTCGTCCATATAGGTAGTTACGAATGTCGCCAGGTTCAAGCGGGGCTGTGTCTGTGCAAACGTTTCGTCTTTAACCATCTGATACGCGATTTCCGGGGTGGTAGGACCATCAGGGATTTTGTCTACAGGAGAGGCTTGTAGCATCTTTTCCGAGCCAAAGATTGCTGTCTTGGCATCACCTTTTCTGAAATTAGAATCTTCCATGTCTTTTTGTTTTTAATTAATAATGGCGCTATCGACTTGTTTCGGCCGATTGTATGGCAAAAACAGCTACTATCCGCAATTGTTCTGCGTTTTTCGTTAAACATACGATATTTGGGGTTTATTAAAACAATGAACTTTCACTATTCGGGATTGTTTCAATACAATAAAAAATGATGTAACGAAACGATTATGCGAATACAGACCGGACAGGGGACGATTCCTCTTATCACGCTAATAGGCATATGGTCGATATCGGCACTGAATGCACTGCCCGGCCTGGCTGTCTCCCCAATCTTAGGAAGACTTTCTGCAATCTTTCCGCATTCCACAGAACTGGACATACAGATGCTTTCATCACTTCCTTCCCTCTTGATCATCCCTTTTATCATCCTGTCGGGCAAACTGACGGAAAAGATCAATAATGTCCTTCTGTTGCAAGTGGGACTGGTGATCTTCTCGTTGAGCGGCATCCTGTACATGCTTTCCACAAAAATGTGGCAACTGATAACAGTCAGCGCATTATTGGGGATCGGTTCCGGATTGATCGTGCCACTTTCCACCGGTTTGATTTCCCGCTTTTTTACAGGAACATACCGTACGAAACAGTTCGGGCTCAGTTCCGCCATTACGAATATAACGTTAGTGCTGGCCACCGTTCTGACGGGGTATCTGGCAGAGGTGAACTGGCATTTGCCGTTTGTCGTCTACCTGTTTCCGCTGATCTCGATCGTTCTCTCGTTCTATCTGAAAAAGAATATTTCACCGTATCCCGGTATAGGTATAAACACTACTAGCCGGAGAACGGAAAGGCCTGCCGATAGCAATTTCGGGAAGTTCGGTATACAGATTCCCCACCTGATGCAGATCATGTCGTTCTATGGGTTGGCTACTTACTTAGTGATCATCATCAGCTTCAATCTTCCTTTCCTGATGAAAGAATATCATTTTACCAGCGGTAATTCGGGTATTATGATCTCGCTGTTTTTCTTGGCTATCATGTCGCCGGGATTTATACTGAATCAAATTGTCTCCTTCTTCGGCAAAAAGACCAAATTTGCCTGTATGGTCTCGATCTCTGTCGGAATGGCGCTTATACTCGTTTCCCGCACCGAATGGTTGATCGGGCTGGGTTGTATCTTTGCCGGATTAGGCTATGGTGTCATACAACCGATAGCTTACGACAAAACGACCCGCACGGCTATTCCTGAAAAAGTGACGCTTGCACTGGCATTCGTTATGGCCATGAACTATCTGGCCATTCTTCTTTGCCCTTTCATTATAAACATACTCAAGGATATGCTCCATATCGAGACACAGCAGTTCGCTTTCATCTTCAATATGGCCATTGCCCTGATAGCTGCCGCATGGGCCTACCTGAAACAAGATTCGTTCTTGTTCGACGACCGCATCAAACAAGTATAACATAAAATCCCAAGCATCGTGAAAAATAAAATAAGAGAAGCCAATATTTACATGATTATTTCCAAAACTTTCAGCGGTTTGAATATGAATGCGTTGAAATATCTCCTACCATTATGGATAAGTCCGCTGACGGGTGTAACCCTGCGCTGTACGTTTGCCGCCCTCGCGTTTTGGATTATCGGCTTGTTCACCCAACCGGAGACTTCCACCCGCCAGGAAAAGATTCTCTTATTCCTGTTGGGGGCGCTCGGCATTTATGGCTTTATGTTCTTTTACTTGCTGGGATTGAGCAAAACGACCCCTGTGTCAAGCTCCATTTTCTCCAGTTTACAACCTATCTGGGTATTCATTCTTTCTGTCATCTTCTTTAAAGAAACAATCACAAAGATGAAAATAACCGGTATTCTGATCGGATTAGGTGGCGCATTGCTCTGCATCCTGACCCAGAAAAACGATGACCTGGCTTCCGATGCCTTCACCGGAAATCTGCTTTGCCTGCTAAGTTCCATGGCTTATGCAATCTATCTGATTGCAAGCAACCGAATATTGAAGCATGTAGGAGTTATGACAATGCTGCGGTACACCTTTTCCGGTGCGGCTTTCTCCGCCATCATCGTTTCCGGATTTACAGGATTTGAAGCAACACTTTTCACGTTCCCGATCCATTGGAAACCGATGGCAGTCTTGGCATTCGTCCTGATTTTCCCGACCGTTATCAGTTACCTGTTAATACCGGTCGGACTAAAATATCTGAAAACCACACTGGTTGCCATCTATGGTTACCTGATCCTGATTGTGGCAACCATTACCTCGCTGACATTAGGACAAGATCGCTTCAGTTGGTCCCAATTAATAGCTGTCCTCCTGATTTGTTCGAGCGTTTATTTCGTTGAAATAGCAGAAAGTAAGGAAAAATCATAAATTTTTCTCTTTCTTTGTAACAACAGCTTTTCCGTTCCCGTCTACTTAATGAACGCTCTCCAATAGCGCGCGTTGAAGAGCCGGAACTAACGGAATAAGTAACGATTAATACATTAGAAAGATGAAAAAATACATCGCAATCCTGATCCTCATCCTATTCTGCCAAGCAGGATATAGCCAGAGCATGGACAAACTGTTCAACGACTTTGCCAAGCAAAAAAACGTAACCCACGTAACGGTCGGCCCGTTCCTGATGAAAATAAGCAGCCTGTTCACCGAGACGATGGGTGTAAAAAGCATCGAAGTCCTTTCTTTCGAGGAATGCGGCAATACCGTCAAAGACGATCTCCGCGCTGCCATCAAGAAACTGAAAGACCCGAATTACGAAACAATGGTCAATGCCAACGAAGAGGGCAACCGCACGAAAGTAATGGTACGTATTGACAAAGACATCATCCGCGAACTGGTAATCTTGACAACCGATGGAGGCGACGATGCCCTGATCCGCATCAAAGGAAAGATCAAACCATCTGACATCGAAAAAGTAATAAACGACCACAAAGATGGATGTTGAGAACTTTAAAAGGCTGTTCCTTCCCCTCCATCCCAAGCTCTTCCGGATTGCTTATGCGCTGGTCGAAAACAAGGCCGATGCCGAAGATATCCTGCAAGATGCCTACTATAAGTTATGGAGCCGGCGGAATGAACTGACCGATATCCAAAATCCGGAAGCTTTCTGCGTGACGCTGGTCAAGAACCTCTGCCTCGATTTCCTTCGCTCACCTCGTGCTAACAGGCGCGACACAGATGTCACCGAAGCCGTCACTCTTTCTACCGCTTCTTCACCGGACGAAGAGTTAGAAAGACAAGACAAAGTACAGCAAATCCGCCACCTGATCGACCGCCTGCCGGAAAATCAGCGGCAAGTTCTCCGGTTGAGAGGGATCGAAGACTGTTCGATGGACGAGATAGAACAGATCACCGGCCTGAGTGCCGTCAACATACGGGTGCTACTCTCCCGGGCACGAAAAATAATCCGGGAACAACTTGAAAAATATTATACATATGAATATGGACGATAAAAAGATAGATGAACTGATCAATAAAGCCCTTCAAGAGGAACAAGCTTTACCCGAAGGACTTTCCCGTAGACTGGAAAAGCAGATCGACACCTGGGCTTCCACGGAAGAAAAGAAGACCCGTTCATTGACCCGTAGACGGACTTTATATTGGTTAAGTGGAGTTGCCGCCTCCATCCTGTTGTGCATCAGCTTTTTACAATACAAATCGTCGTATCAAGCTCACGACCGGCTCAGCGACACTTACACCAATCCGAAAGATGCCGCCGCCGCTGCCGAAAAGGCTTTACTCCTACTCTCGCAGAACCTCAACAAAGGCATCAGCCAGGTGGATAACGCCGGGCAGGAGATAGATAAAGTAAACAATATTTTAAACAAACATTTAAACGATTAATCTTATGAAATTAAAGAATATATTCCTGATCCTGTTTCTTTGTTGCACCAGCTTGTGCTTTGCCCAGGATAAACTGTTCGAAAAATATGCCGATATGGATAATGTAACATCTGTTTTCATCTCCAAGAAAATGTTCGACATGATCCCTAATGTAGAAAGTGGTGGCCTCAACCTGATGAATCTGAAAGGGAAAATAAACAATCTTCAAATCGTCACTTCCGACAAGCAGGAAGTCCGGGACCAGATGCGAAAAGAATTCAGCAGCCTTATCAGCAAATCACATGAAGAACTGATGCGGGTCAAGGACAACGATACACGCGCCTCTTTCTACATCGTCCAGAACGATGACCTAATCAACGAAATGATCATGCTAGCCGACACAGATTCAGACTATGTGGTCATCCGGATAACAGGCAAATTCACCTTGCAGGATATACAAGATGTGGCAAAAAGTTTTTCCCAAAACGATAAAAAAGAGGTAACGATCAGTTACAACTAAAACCGGAAAAGTATAAATATCCCGAAAAGATAATTATGCTTTTGTGAATACCTTAGTTCTGGTAGAACTAAGGCTATTCTTGTCTGTTGTTTGCTACCGTGACAAAATTAGCTATATAAAACTACTAGATGTTTTCAAAAATGATATTAAAATTAGTCAAATTGATATTCTTTCAAAAAAGATATTCTCCTTTTTCCCTTCCAGAAGACTCCAATAACCTCCACAGATAAGCCAAAACCGATAATCGAGCCTACTTTTTTACAACTATCCGTACTGTATAGTTCATAGTTCTACCAGAACAAATTCAATTGCAATCTTAAATCATTAGCCTATGGAGAGAAGTAAATAACACACCTAAAAAGTTTTTGTAGAGAAAATTAGAGTATTTCAACTGTTAAATTAAATTTTAATATTATGATCAAATCGATATACAGCAACTTATTGCCTAAAGCTGTACTATTATCAGTATTTTTAAGCCCCGGATATGTGATTTCAAAAGCTCATGCAAACACAGATTCCATCAGTGGTATAGAACAAACGAACGGTAAACTGTCCGGACGGGTTATCGATGCAAAAGGAGAACCTATACCAGGTGCAAACATTTCCGTCAAAGGCACCACCATCGGTACCATTACAGACATGGACGGTAATTTTTCCATTGATGTTAACCCCAATCAAATACTCACCATCAGTTTTATCGGATATGAAACAAAAACAATCCCTGTCTCCAACCAGAAAACATTAAATGTCGTTCTGCAAGAAACTGTAAACCAACTGGACGAACTTGTTGTCGTTAGCTACGGTACACAGAAAAAAAGGGATTTGACCGGATCTGTTTCCAAGATAGATGCAGGAGAATTAGAAAGTTTTCCTGTAGGACAATTTGCCCAAAAACTTCAAGGACAGGTAGCAGGTGTACAAATTAACCAATCTACAGGACAGCCGGGTAAAGGTATGGGATTCCGTATCCGTGGTGCAGCATCTATCAATGGTGGTAGTTCACCTTTATTCGTGGTCGATGGAATCCCTATCAATATGGACCTAAGCAGTATCAATCCGGATGAAATCGAAACCTTTTCCATCTTGAAAGATGCCGCTGCCACTTCTTTGTATGGATCACGTGCCGCCAACGGTGTCGTACTGATCACAACGAAAAGAGGAAAACAAGGTAAAACTCAAGTGGATGTGAATGCTTCATTCGGTATTCAGACTTTAAAGGGACTAAAGACTCCGGATGTTATGAACGGGGAAGAATTTGCCCAATACAAAAAAGAATACTACGAAGATGCTGCCAGATATGAAGGTTATACCGGAGGAGTTCCAGAACAATATCAAAATCCATCCCAATACGGTACTGGTACCAATTGGTATGACTTACTGACACGCAATGCCGCCACACAGAATTACAGTATCAGTGTGACAGCCAATAAAGACAAGTTCAATACAGCTATCGTATTAGGCTACTTCCGCCAAGACGGTGTTATGTACAATTCTAATTTCGAACGTTACTCTTTACGTGCAAACAATGATTATCAAGTAAACGACCGCTTAAAATTAGGACTGAACATAGCTCCCACCTTGCAAATCAAAAACAACCAAAATACAGACGGAGGTTGGCAGATATTAAGTGCTGCGTTCTTGGCTGACCCAACTGTAAATCCTTACGATGAAAATGGAGAACCTATTCTTTCTCTAAACTCTCCAGGGATGTTCCCTCAACCTAACTGGATACGTGTTTTACATGAAAAAACAAGTAAAACACAGGATTTGGCCTTATTAAGCAATGCTTTTGCAGAACTGGATATATGGAACGGTATCAAATATAAATTCCAGGCTGGTTTCGATTTAGGTGCCGAGAACTATAGAGATTTTACACCTTCGACAGCCGGTGGAGCCATGTTTACTGCTCCCCCTCAAAAAGCAAGTGGACAATACAACACCAACTTCCACTATAGTTGGACTATCGAAAATATGTTGATGTATAACCATAAATTCGGAAACCATAATATAGATGCACTGGTCGGTTATAGTGCACAAAAATATTCCAACGAATATAACCAGCTAACAGCAACTGACTTTCCAAGTGATGATATTCCTTGGATGGGTGCCGGTGCTACAAAAAACGGTGACAACAACATCGAGCAATGGGCATTAGCCTCTGTCATCGCACGCGCGAATTATAGCTTCAAAGACCGCTATTTACTCCAGGCGACATTCCGCCGAGATGGTTGCTCCCGTTTTGGGGCAGGCAATAAATATGCAAATTTTCCTTCCATATCCGCCGGATGGATTGTATCTGACGAAGCCTTCATGGAACCAGTAACCAATGTTATGAACTACCTGAAAATAAGGGCCAGTTATGGACTAACTGGTAACTACAACATTGGTAATTACCGATATATTGCGGGAGTTAGCACTTATAACTATGTCTTAGGTGGCTCTTTAGCTCCGGGAAAAGGATTAGGTAATTTAGGGAACAATGCTCTTACTTGGGAAGAAACAAAGCAACTGGACTTAGGTGTCGATATCGGTTTCCTAAACGATCGTATCTATTTGATGTATGACTATTATAATAAAAAAGTCGATGGACTTTTGTATCAAGTCGATATTCCAAGAGCTTCCGGCTTTTCCAACATTTATTCCAATATCGGTGATTACAAAGCATGGGGACATGAAATCACTTTGCAATCTCGTAATCTTGTCGGTGATTTCAAATGGACTACCAACTTGAATATAGCCTTCAACCGGAATGAAATAACCAAAATGGGAACAAACAACACCCCAAAAGGTGGATATTCCAATCAGGAAGATTTCAACCGTTTAGCAGTAGGAGAACCTATCGGTATATTCATGGGATATGTATTTGACGGCGTATATATGACCGAAGAAGAGTTTAATTCCCAACCAAAGCACGCCTCATCTGAGATCGGAACGGTCCGCATGAAAGATGTCAGTGGTCCTAACGGTGTTCCTGACGGTATAATCGACAACAATGACCGTGTAAAAATTGGTGATCCGAATCCGGATTTTATTTATGGTATGACAAATGAATTTTCCTGGAAGAACTTCGATCTGAGCATTCTGATCAGTGGACAAGTAGGTGGTGACATTATCAATTCAAACTACGAACATACCTTGAATATCGACGGTTGTTTCAATGTATTGAAAAAAGTTGCCAATCGTTGGCGCTCTCCGGAAAATCCGGGTGACGGACAGGTTCCGAGAACAAAAGCCGGTACCACGGAATTATTCCGCTTCAATAATAGCAGTTGGGTATATGATGCTTCTTATTTGACCATAAAGAATATCACTCTGGGCTATACAATTCCGATTAAACCGAGTCAATACCTCTCTAAACTCCGGGTATATGTAACAGCTCAGCAATTAGTCACATTCACTAAATACCCAGGTATGAATCCGGAAATAGCCATGAATGAAGATATGGGATGGAACGGTTTAGGAGTAGATCGTACAACTTACCCGGTTCCAAGAACATTCAGTATCGGATGTAACATTTCATTCTGAAAGAAAAACAAATTATAAATTTAAAGCGAAAGATCATGAAAAAGATATTTAGTTTAGTTGTTGCATTGTTGACTTTGGTTTCTTGTTCGGAAGATTTTCTGAATCTGACGCCTCAATATTATCCGAATGATGCGACATTCTTTAAAACTCAAGAGCAATTCACTCAAGCAGTGAACGGAGCCTATTCCGCTCTACGGGGAGTATCGGCAAGACAAGGATACCTGATGGGAGAAATGCGTTCCGACAATACACATTACACCCGCTATAAAGCAGACCGTGGTCTACACATCTTGTATCGTGAAAATATCGCGGATTTTGTTGTAGATGACCAGAACCAATGGACAAATGAAATGTATTATGCATGTTATACGGGCATTTCAAGAGCCAACACCATTCTGAACCGCATTGAAGGGACGACTTTTCCCGATGATTTCAAAAATAAAACGATCGGAGAAGCTAAATTCATCCGTGCTTTCATGTATTTCCAATTGGTGCAATGCTACGGAGACGTCCCTTTGCATCTGGAAGAAGTGACAGGAGCGGACAACGCATTCTTACCTCGTTCATCTGTTAACGATATCTATACAGCCATCGTTGATGATGTGAAAGATGCCATAGAGAAACTTCCTACGGTCAAATTCCCGCAAAATGGTGCTGCAACCAAAGGAGCTGCCAAAATGCTCTACGCTTATGTATTAATGACAAAGCCAGATCGAGATTATGCAACAGCGGAAACGCAGTTAAAAGATATCATGAATATGGGATATGAATTACTTCCCAATTATGCCGATATATATGACACATCCAAAAAGAACGGAAAAGAATCGATTTTCGAAATCCAGTATCAAATGGGAGATCAGGGACAGCAAAGTGATTGGTTATACTACTTTATTCCCAAAACAACGAATGCAGAAATTATTACAGGTGTTCCGGATTGTAGTACGTTACTGACAGGAGGCTGGAATGTTCCGACACCGGAAATGATCGCTTCTTACGAACCTGGAGACCTGCGTGTCGACCCATCTATCGCTGTTGCAGTCGGTACACTGGATGCAGCAAACGCCTTAGTCGTAGCTGATGTACTAAAAGTCGGTGATCCCAAGATCAATGATTATCAAGTTAATTATCCATTTATCAATAAATACCGTCACGCACACTCCAAAATAGAAAATACAGACGATAACTGGCCTGTTTACCGCTATGCGGACTGCCTGTTATTGTTAGCTGAATGTCTGGTGGAGCAAGGACGTGCAGGAGACGCAGCACCCTATGTCAATCAAGTACGTGCGCGTGCAGGTTTACCTGCTGTTACAACAATCAATGCCGAGGTAGTTGCCAATGAGCGACGTCACGAACTCGCATTTGAGAACCATCGTTGGTATGATTTATTGAGAACAGGAAAAGCTATTGAAGTAATGACTGCCTACGGAAAATATATCAAAACGATTGATACGGAACTTCCTGAACGTACCTATCAGATAAAGCCGGAATATTTGCTTTATCCGATACCTTATAACGAGTTGCAATTAAATGACCAGCTCAAACAAAATCCAGGTTATTAATTATCATATTAACAAAAAGACCTTTACTTTTGTAGTAGAGGTCTTTTTACTATTAGCACCATGAATACACAACGTATTATCAAAAACTTTATATATACCGTCGCAGGAGGTATCCTGTCTCTCGGAACGACTGGTTGCAGTGGCAACAAAGCGGAAACGACAGACAGTTTTTCCACTTTGGAAGCCCAGTTTTCCAACCCTTCATCCGAGTACCGTACAGCCCCTTTTATGGTTTGGAACGGAAAAGTTACAGAAATTGAAATCGACCGTATGCTGAAAGACTTTAAAGATGCAGGCTGCGGAGGTGCGTTTATCCATCCCCGTCCGGGCATGATCACGGAATATATGTCGGACGAATGGTATTCCCTCTACCGTTATGCCGTCGATAAAGGAAAAGAGATGGGACTGGACATCTGGATTTACGATGAAAACTCCTATCCCAGCGGCTTTGCCGGAGGACATGTTCCCGAAGATATGCCCGAATCCTACAACCAAGGACAAGGACTTGAGTTGACAAAAACAGATCTTCTGCCTGACAAGACAGACGAATATTTCATCATCCTTAAAAAAGAAGGGGACAAATGGACAGATATCACGAACGCCCTGAGCCAGCATAAAAAAGCAAAAGGAGAATATTACCTCTACAAAAAGACCTATTTAGGCAAATCAGACTGGTACGGAGGGTATTCTTACGTAGACCTGCTCGTACCCGGTGTGACTGAAAAGTTCATCGACCTCACGATGAAAGGATACGAAAAAACAATAAAGGACGAATTTGGCAAATCTGTTTTCGGTATCTTCACAGATGAGCCCAACATCAGCAGTCCCGGAGGCTTGCGCTGGACACCAGACTTGTTCGAAGTATTCCGGAAACAGTGGGGATACGATCTAAAACCACTACTTCCCCTTCTGGACGAAGAGACGGGCAATTGGAAACAGGTACGTCATAACTATATGGAAACCCTGTTGCAAATGTTTGTCGACCGCTGGTCCAAACCTTGGCACCACTACTGCGAGACGAACAACCTGAAATGGACCGGACACTATTGGGAACACGGTTGGCCGCAAATGAACGACGGACCGGACAATATGGCAATGTACGCCTGGCATCAGGTACCCGCTATCGACATGCTGTTCAACCAGTTCGACGAAACCAACCCGCAAGCACAGTTCGGCAATATCCGTGCAGTAAAAGAATTGCGCAGTGCCGCCAACCAAACAGGTTGTAACCGTACCCTCAGCGAAACTTATGGTGGTGGAGGTTGGGACGAAACTTTTAAAGATTTCAAACGGTTAGGCGATTGGGAGTATGCACTCGGGGTCAACTTCATGAACCAACATTTAGCCCATATGACACTAACAGGAGCACGCAAATACGACTATCCGCCGGTATTCACCTATCATTCTCCCTGGTGGCCCGACTATCGCGAACTGAATGACTATTACGGACGCCTTTCATTTGTTATGAGCAAAGGCATCCAGAAAAACGATATTTTGGTTCTGGAACCCAACTCGACTTTATGGAGCTATTACGTCCATGCAGGAAGTTCCCCGAAACTCATGGAGATAGGAACCAATTTCCAAGCTTTTGTTACAACTTTGGAAAAGAACCAGGTAGAATATGACCTCGGTTCCGAAAACATCATCAAAGACCTCGGAAAGGTAGAAAACGGGCGTTTCATCGTCGGCAATGCCTCCTACTCGACTGTCGTTCTGCCTCCCATGATGGAGACCTTAAACAAGCCTACCTTCAACCTCTTGCAACAATTTGTAGAACAAGGTGGACAGATCATAACCTTCTCCGCTCCCACCCGGATAGACGGGGCTGTCAATGACGAACTGGCCGGACTGTTGACCGGTACAACCGTCACATCACTCCCGGAACTATCCAAAGATGTAATCGCCCGGTATTTCTCTTCCGATAACTTCAGGATTACTTTCAACAGTGGTAACCTGTATCACCATCGTCGCCGGTTTGCAGACGGAGAATTGGTTTTTCTCGTCAACTCTTCTATGGATGAAGTTGTTGACGGCACCCTTTCGACGCAGGGAAAAGCCATGTTGGAAATGGATGCTCTGAACGGGGAAATCTATACGTATCCGTCTTCAAAAGAAAAAGGCATACTAAGTACATCTTTCCGGATCGAACCGGCAGGAAGCCTCTTGCTTTACTGTTCTGACAAGAACCCTAAAAACTATCCGGAACGCCCCGGAAAAGCGGGAAGCAGCCCGGTGACGGCAACAAGCCGGACCACCGTCAGCCGTTTACGCGACAATGCTCTGACAATTGACTTTTGCGATGTTACGGTTAAAGGAAAGACTTACAAGAAACAACATTTCTCCCGTGCCGCCGATATCGCCTTCAAAGCGCACGGATTCACCAACGGCAATCCTTGGAATACCTCCGTACAATACAAACGGAATATCCTCGACCGCGACCACTTTAAGGATGGCGGCTTCACGGCCTCCTATCATTTTACGGTAAACGATGCTTTCGACTATTCCGGTATCAAACTGGTTTCCGAACGCCCCGAACTATTTACCGTAAAAATCAACGGAAATCTCGTGAACGCTCTTCCAGGTGAATGGTGGCTGGACCGTTCTTTCGGCGTTTATCCGATAGGCGGACAGGTGAAAAAAGGTAGCAATACGGTAGAACTCAGCATCAACCCGATGCGTATTTTTGCAGAGATAGAACCGGTCTACATCATCGGAAACTTCTCGGTCGTACCCGAACAAGAGGGATGGAGCATCGGTGCACCACAGGAATCGTTCACACTGGGTAGCTGGAAAGAACAAAAGCAACCGTTCTACTCATGGGATATGAGCTATAGCAAAGAATATACCCTCGATGACCTTACAGGCAGATATGCCGTCAAACTGAACAAATGGAACGGGACGGTAGCAGAAGTATACGTCAACGGACAGAAAGCCGGTATGATCGCCTTCGACCCCTGGCAACTGGATGTAACATCCTACCTGAAAGAAGGCAGCAACACGATCGATGTACATGTGATCGGCAGTTTGAAGAACCTGTTAGGCCCGCATTACCGGAATCCGGCTCCCGGCCTGGCATCTCCCTGGCATTGGAAAAACGTAGACAAACCGATATCCGGAAAAGAATACCAGATGATGGATTACGGGCTGATGGAAGATTTTGAATTAATTCATTAAACATACACGAAAAGAGGGTGCGTGCTTTTCCGGAAAAGCATGGCACCTTTTTCAAAAAAGGACGGCAGCATGAAAAATAGACTTTTAAACATTTGTATCTTATGTATGGTTTTTCCTTTCTTTCTACAGGCAGCGGACACACATTCCGTTTATAACCTGCGATGCGAACAGGAAGAAAACCCGTTAGGAATCGAAACAGGACAACCTTGTTTCAGCTGGCAGATACAGGCACAACAACGGAACTTCGAACAATCGGCCTGGCAGATATTAGTGGCCGATTCTCCGGAAAAACTACAGGCCGGCAATGGAAATATCTGGGACAGCGGAAAAACGCTTTCTTCCGCCTCGATCCTTGTTCCTTTCAAAGGAAAAGAATTGAAAGCAGGACAGACCTACTACTGGAAAGTAAGGAGTTGGGATAAGGAGGACAGCCCTTCCCGCTGGAGCTGTATCCATACCTTCGGCATGGGGCTTCTTTCGGAAAAAGACTGGAGCAATGCCAAATGGATTGCACTGGAAAAAGACAGGAAAGACGAAATCGTCACGATAGGGCTGCACGGACTGGCCAACGTGGACCGGGAACTCAAAGGCAAAAAGATCGGTATGTACCGCCTCCCCCAATTCCGAAAAGAATTTACGGTTCAAAAACCGGTAAAACGAGCGACCGCCTATGTCTCCGGACTCGGACATTTCGATATGTTCCTGAATGGAGAGAAGGTGGGTAACAACTTTCTCGATCCGGGATGGACAAAATATGATAAATGTGCGCTGTATGTCACTTTCGATCTGTCCGGACAGCTAAAGCAAGGCGGAAACGCAATAGGCGTCATGTTGGGAAACGGCTTTTTCAATATCCCGCGGGAACGTTATTTCAAACTGCTTGCTTCATATGGCGCTCCGCGCCTCTTGATGAAAATACAAATCGAATATGCAGACGGCAGTACGCAGGACATCGTAACCGGTACAGACTGGAAAACAACCGAAAGCCCCGTTACCTACAGCAGTATTTACGGCGGTGAAGATTACGATGCCACGAAAGAACAGACCGGATGGATGCAACCCGGTTTCGACGACCGTACCTGGAACAAAGCCCTCGACACAGGCTGGAAAACCCGGCTCCTCTCCCAACGCTCCGCACCGCTGACCGTACGTGACCGAATCCCCACCGTCCGTCTTTTCAAGACCCGGAAAGGACAATGGGTGTACGATTTGGGACAAAACTTTTCCGGCATCATACGGCTTTCCCTGCATTCAAAGGACACGCATCCGGTTAAGCTCTATCCGGCCGAACTGCTGAATCCGGACAGTACCGTAAACCAAAGCGCGTCCGGCGCTCCTTTCTGGTTCGGTTACACACCGAAAGGAAAAGGTATTGAAAGTTGGCAACCCCAGTTTACCTACTACGGTTTTCGTTACGTGCAGGTCGAAGGTGCTGTTCCCGCCGGACAACCCAATCCGGACGGACTACCTGAAATAACGGAAATTACCGGTCTTCATACTTGCTATTCGGCCGAAGATGTCGGCAGTTTCCATTGTTCCAAACCGTTGTTCAATCAGACATACGAACTGATCGACTGGGCGATCCGCAGCAATATGGCAAGCGTGCTGACCGACTGCCCGCATCGTGAGAAGTTGGGTTGGCTGGAAGAAGCGCACCTGATGCAATACTCCGTACAATACCGCTACAACCTGGCACGCCTGTACGAAAAGACATTCAACGATATGCGCTCCACACAAGCAGCCAACGGCATGATACCGACCATTGCTCCCGAACTAGTCGAATTCGAAGGAGGCTTCAAGGATACGCCGGAATGGGGAAGCACATTTGTCATCAGCCCTTGGTACATCTACCAATGGTATGGCGATACGCGCCCGATCGAAACCTATTATCCGGATATGCAACGCTACATCGACTACCTTTCCTCGAAAGCCGATAACCATATTATCGCCTACGGCTTGGGAGACTGGTTCGACATCGGTCCGGAAAGTCCGGGAGAATCGCAACTGACCTCCAATGGCGTAACGGCAACGGCTATCTACTATTACGACGTCACCCTGATGGAGAAAATGGCAAACCTTTTAGGGAAGCCGGACGATGCACGCAAGTACCAGGAACTGGCGGCCCGGATCAAACAAGCCTTCAACCGGACTTTCTGGAACCCGTCCACCCGTACCTACGACCGCAACAGCCAGGCGGCAAACGCCGTCGCACTCTACATGGGACTGACGACTCCGGAAAACAGGCAGCAGGTATTCGATAACCTGATAGCCGATATCCGCGGACGCAACAACGCCCTGACGGCAGGCGACGTCGGCTACCGCTATGTCTTGCGTGCCCTTGAAGCCGGTGGCGCTTCGGATGTCATTTACGATATGAACTGCAAGTACGACACACCGGGATACGGTTGGCAACTGGCACACGGAGCTACTGCTCTCACCGAATCCTGGCAGGCATACGGCTTCGTATCGAACAATCATTTTATGTTGGGTCATCTGATGGAATGGTTGTTCAGCGGCTTAGGAGGCATCCGTCAGAAAGAAGATTCCTTCGGGTTTAAGCATATTGTCATCAAACCCGAACCGGTCGGTGATGTCCGCGACGCACAGGTTTCCTACGAATCGCCTTACGGACAGATTGTTTCCGACTGGAAAGACAACGATAAAGAATTTATCATCCGAGTGGAAGTACCGGCAAACAGCAAAGCCTCCGTCTATCTCCCGTCTGCCGACACGAAACAAATAACCGAAAGCGGTGTACGATTGGAAGATGTCCCCGGAATCAGTTGCAAACAAGAAGGAAATCGGTATGTCGTAGCAACAACAGGTTCCGGTACTTATACTTTCAAAGTGAAGAAAAATAAATAATGAAGAATACCATGAATACAACAAAAAAGGAAGTTAAAGTCGGACTGATCGGAGTCGGATTGAACACCTATTGGAATCAATTCGAAGGGCTTCTCTCCCGATTGACGGATTACCAAAGAATGATAAAAGAACGTATGTCCGGCTTACAGGCAACCGTGATTGACGGGGGAATGGTAGACAGCCCGGAAAAGGCAGCCCGGACAGCAGAAGTTTTAAAAAGTGAAGACATAGAAATCCTCTTCATCTTTATTTCGACCTATGCCCTTTCCTCAACGATCCTTCCGATCGCCCAGCGCATCAAGATTCCGGTTATCCTGCTCAACATACAACCCGTAGCCGCCATAAATTACGATTATATCAACGGATTAGGCGACCGTGGAAAAATGACCGGCGAATGGCTGGCTCACTGCCAAGCCTGTTCCACTCCGGAATTTGCCTGCGTATTCAACCGTGCCGGCATCAAATACGACATCCTGACCGGTTACCTCGAAGAACCATACGTATGGAACGAAATCGAAAACTGGATCGATGCGGTAAGGGCCGTACAAGGGATGCGTAACAACCGGATGGGTATTCTCGGACACTATTATTGCGGTATGCTGGACGTTTACACCGACATTACCCGGCAATCCTTCACTTTCGGCACTCACATAGAGCTTCTCGAAATGTGCGAACTCAAAGCTTACCGGGATGCTGTAACGGAAGACGAACGAATAGCAAAACGTCTGGAATTTTCCATGAAGTTTGAAGTCGACCCGCATTGTGAAGAATACGAATTGGATCGTGCTGCCCGCACCTCTGTCGCACTCGATAAACTGGCCGAAGCCCACAACCTCAGTTCAATGGCCTACTACTACGAAGGTTGGAAAGGAAACGATTATGAAAATATCGTGACTTCCGTAATAGTCGGCAATACCCTACTTACAGGACGCGGCATCCCGGTAGCAGGCGAGTGCGAAGTAAAGAACGTACAAGCCATGAAGCTCCTTTCTCTTTTAGATGCCGGAGGTTCATTCTCTGAACCGTATGCCATAGACTTCAATGACGATGTTGTTTTATGGGGACATGACGGACCGGCTCATTTCGCCATTGCTGAGGGAAAGGTCAGCCTCGTACCGCTACCCGTATATCACGGTAAACCGGGCAAAGGATTGTCCATTCAGATGCGCGTCAAACAGGGACCTGTCACTTTTCTTTCCGTATGTGAAAATAATGATGGCGTATTTTTACTTATCGCAGAGGGAGAATCGACCGACGGACCCACCCTGCACATAGGAAACACGAACAGCCGCTACAGGTTCAGTTGCGGAGCCCGCACCTTTATGAACCGATGGAGTAAGGCGGGTCCTTCACACCACTGTGCAATCGGTATCGGACATGTTGCGGATAAACTAAAAAAGATAGCTTTCCTGTTAGACATACCTGTTATCCAGGTTTGTTAAAAGATAAGAAAAAAAGAGAGAGGCTCTTTATCTATCACGATCTTTTAGACACGGATTTCACGGATAAATTATTTTACTTCCGTGTAATCCGTACTTAAATTATGGCTATCAGTATGCAGGATTTTGTTTCGACATACCTCTCAGATAAATACCCTATGCGACATAAGAGAGACCTTATCTTTTATGGTGAGGAGATCCCCAGATAAACACCAGTAGTCGTTTTTATTTCCCAGTAATAATCCTTCGTATCTCGCTCAGCTTATTCAGGGCTTCCAGCGGCGTCAGGTTGTTTACATCCAGATTCTTGATCTCATCCCGCACCTGGCTGAGTACCGGATCATCCAATTGGAAGAAGCTGAGCTGATAGCCGTCTGCCGATGAAGCGATTCCTTTTACAGGCTTGCTTTTGATACTGCCTTTGCGTTTTTCCGTGGCAATCCCCTCCTGACGGTTTTCCGTTTCCAACTGTTTCAGGATTTCGTTGGAACGCCTTACGATGCTTTTCGGCATACCCGCCATCTTGGCCACATGGATACCGAAACTGTGTTCACTGCCTCCGGGAACCAGTTTGCGCAAGAAGATCACTTTGTTATTGACCTCCTTCACCGAAACATTGTAGTTCTTGATACGCTTGAAAGAAGCCTCCATCTCGTTCAACTCATGATAATGCGTGGCAAACAATGTCTTCGCACGGGCATTGGGATGTTCGTGGATATATTCGACAATCGCCCAGGCAATAGAAATACCGTCGTATGTGCTTGTCCCGCGTCCCAATTCGTCAAACAGGACAAGACTGCGGGAAGACATGTTGTTGAGGATATCCGAAGCCTCGTTCATCTCCACCATGAAAGTGGATTCTCCGACCGAAATGTTATCCGAAGCTCCCACACGTGTAAATATCTTATCCACAATCCCGATACGAGCGCATTCGGCTGGGACGAAACAACCGATCTGCGCCATCAGCGTAATCAGAGCCGTCTGGCGAAGCAAAGCGGACTTACCGGCCATGTTGGGTCCGGTGATAATGATAATCTGCTGCTTTTCATCGTCCAGATAGACATCATTGGCAATATAAGGTTCGCCGATAGGCAACTGTTTTTCAATCACCGGATGGCGGCCAGCCTTAATATCGATCACCTGCGAATCATTCACATCCGGACGGATATAACGATTACTTTCAGCTACCTTGGCAAACGAGAGCAGACAGTCCAGACGACCGATCAGGTTCGCATTCATCTGGATAGGCGGAATATATTCGGAAAGACAAAGCACCAGTTCGTTAAAGAGACGGGCTTCCAACGAAAGTATCTTCTCTTCCGCTCCCAATATCTTTTCTTCGTATTCTTTCAGTTCTTCGGTAATATAACGTTCGGCATTCACCAAAGTCTGTTTGCGTATCCATCCAGCAGGGACTTTGTCCTTGTAGGCGTTACGCACTTCGATATAATACCCGAAAACATTGTTGAAACCGATTTTAAGGCTCGATATACCCGTCTGTTCTATTTCCCGCTGTTGTACCTTCAAGAGATAATCTTTACCCGAATAAGCGATTGCACGCAACTCGTCAAGCTCGGCGTTCACGCCTGTCGCAATCACGCCGCCCCGGTTCAGCAAGGAAGGCGGATCGTTGTTGATCTCTTTTTCTATCCGGTCACGGATCAGGGCACAGGCATTCAACTGTTCGCCGATACGGCAAAGGCTCGGCTCATCGCTTGCCGTACAAGCCTCCTTGATCGGCTCGATGGCACGAAGAGCGACTTTCAACTGTACCACTTCGCGGGGAGAGACGCGGCCGCCACTTTGGAAATAATACGTTCCAAGTCGCCGATCTGTTCCAGTTTCTCTTCCAGCAGCTCCTTCACTTCGGGATGGCGGAAGAAATATTCCACTACGTCCTGACGCTCATGGATCGGTTTCACATCCTTCAAGGGGAACAAGATCCAACGGCGCAACATACGCGACCCCATCGGGGAAACGGTCTTGTCCAGCACATCCAGCAAACTCGTCCCCTCCTCGTTCATCGTGCTGACCAGCTCCAAGCTGCGCACCGTAAACTTATCGAGGCGTACATAGCGATCTTCTTCGATACGGGAAAGAGAGGTGATATGCGAAATATGGGTGTGTTGCGTCTGATCCAGATAATACAGGATGGCCCCCGAAGCTACGACTCCCAATTTCAAATGCTGGACACCGAAACCTTTCAGGTTCTTCGTTTCGAAATGTTTCAGAAGCCGGTCGTTGGCAGCTTCCGAAGTAAACACCCAGTCATCCAGTTCAAAAATAAAGAACCGAGGACCGAAAGCCTCTTCAAAACGTTTACGGCTACCCCGTTCGACCAATACTTCTTTCGGTGAAAAATTATTCAGCAGTTTATCCACATAATCAACGGTTCCTTCGGCTGTCAGGAACTCGCCGGTAGAGATATCGAGAAATGCAATTCCACAGACATCCTTACCGAAATGAATGGCAGCAAGGAAGTTGTTTCCTTATGGTTGAGTATATTGTCATTGATAGAAACACCCGGAGTTACCAATTCGGTGATACCGCGTTTCACTAATTTCTTTGTGAGTTTCGGATCTTCCAGCTGGTCGCAGATAGCTACGCGCTTACCGGCACGCACCAGTTTGGGCAGATAGCTGTCCAATGCATGGTGAGGGAAACCGGCCATCTCGATCGTTTGCCCCGGTCCGTTCGCTTTTTTCGTCTGTACGATACCCAGTATTTCGGCTCCGGTCACAGCGTCTTCGCCATACATTTCGTAAAAGTCGCCTACACGGAATAACAGGATTGCATCAGGATGTTTTGCCTTTATATCGAAATACTGCTTCATTAAAGGTGTTTCCACTATCTTTGCCACTGTTCTTTTCTTTTTATCTGTTCGACTGTACAAAGGTACGATTTTTCATCTTTCAAAAAATTCACGGATTGCTTTTTCATTTATTCCTTAGAAAAAATATAACTTTGTAAGCATCCTAACAAAAAACATATATCATGAAACAGGCAATTCTAATTTCGACCGGCCTTTTGCTGACAACTCCTTTCATTCACGCAGAGAAGAATAAGGACAAGAAACCGAATGTCGTTTTTATCCTTGCAGACGATTTGGGTTATGGCGATCTAAGTTGTTACGGACAAGAAAAGTTCGAGACGCCCAACATCGATAAGTTGGCACAAAGCGGAATGCGTTTTACACAGTGTTATTCGGGGACAACTGTCAGTGCCCCTTCCCGCTCTTGTCTGCTGACAGGCACGCACAGCGGGCATACCCCTGTACGTGGCAACCTCGAACTTGATCCGGAAGGACAGTTCCCGCTTCCCGACGATGCCCGCACCATCTTCGAAGTAATGAAAGATGCAGGATATAAAACATCCGCTTTCGGCAAATGGGGACTGGGCTATATCGGTTCGACCGGCGATCCTAAAAATCAGGGTTGCGATACTTTCTACGGATACAATTGCCAATTGCTGGCACACAGTTATTACCCCGACCACCTCTGGGACAACGACAAACGAGTGGAGCTCGAAGACAACAACCTGAATGTACAGTACGGAAAAGGGACTTACTCTCAAGATCTTATTCATGGAAAGGCTCTAGAATATCTGGACAATATGAATCCGGACGAACCGTTCTTCATGTGGTATCCGACCATCATTCCGCATGCGGAGCTGATCGTTCCGGAAGACAGCATCATACAGAAATTTCGCGGTATGTACCCGGAAAAGCCTTACAAAGGAACCGAACCGGGCAGCCCGGCTTTCCGCAAGGGAGGTTACTGTTCGCAGTTCCATCCACATGCAACTTTCGCCGCTATGGTCTACCGTCTGGACGTCTATGTCGGGCAGATCATCCAAAAGTTAAAAGACAAAGGTTTATATGATAACACCATCATCATCTTTGCGAGCGATAACGGCCCTCATATGGAAGGGGGCGCCGATCCCGATTTCTTCAACAGCAACGGCATTTATCGCGGATATAAACGGGATCTGTACGAAGGCGGTATCCGTGTCCCGATGATCATTTCCTGGCCCGGACATGTCCAACCGAATACGGAAACCGACTTTATGTGCTCTTTCTGGGATGTATTACCGACCTTCGAAGAAATCATCCATCCGAAAGCCAAACAGAAGGAAATGGACGGCGTCAGCATGCTTCCCCTCCTGGAAAACCGGAAAGGACAGAAGGAACATGAATTCCTGTATTTCGAATTCCAGGAACTGAACGGTCGCCAAGCCGTACGCAAAGGACCGTGGAAATTGGTCCACATGAATATCCGCGGCGACAAGCCCTATTATGAACTGTATAACTTGGCGTCCGACCCGTCGGAACGGCACAATATATTGGACCAGTATCCTGAAAAAGTAGCAGAACTGAAAGATATCATGGTCCGTGAACACAGACCGGACCCGAACTGGCCGCTATTGAAAGAGGAAAAGGCGAAATAATAGGGAAAATTTATAGAAAAGGATGTCAAAATCCAAGACAACCGCATCAAAATTTTCCAAGGTTGTGATCTACATACGAAGTTTTCTGCAAATCTTCTATCACTCTATCACTACAAAAGTTTCAGATATTGATATTCAAGTGTTATAGCAGTGATACAGGATGTTTTCCTGTATCACTGCCTCTATCACTCCTGAAACAGGACATTTTTATCATATGATTGGAAACCAACATATTACCTTCTGTTACTTTTGAAAAAGCATATAAAATAATCGAATAAATAAATGTAAAAACGAA
>ENA-ORSQ01000540-ORSQ01000540.1-human-gut-metagenome-genome-assembly--contig:-NODE-540-length-24923-cov-5.518417_pt1 | contig 24923 bp, 21 predicted proteins | sample MGYA00241900_ERZ509164 | MGnify/ENA primary metagenome ERZ509164 (study PRJEB26280, sample SAMEA2338807) | human gut metagenome | biome: human gut; feature: human-associated habitat; material: faeces...
GGGACGCGTCCACTCCGATGGCGTCGGTCAGATCGTCGATGGTGACGACGTTGCCGGCGCGTTTGGACATGCGCACGGCTTTGCCGTCCTTCATGACGTTGACAAGCTGGCCGATGAGGATCTGCATGTTCTCGCCCGGCTTGTCGCCGAAGGCCGCGCACATAGCCATCATGCGGCCGATGTAGCCGTGGTGGTCGGCGCCGAGCATGTAGATGGCCACGTCGGCCGGGTTGGTCTCGCGGTGGCGCTTGTTGCGGTAGTAGGCGATGTCGGCGGCGAAGTACGCGTAGTTGCCGTCGGACTTGATGATCACGCGGTCCTTGTCGTCGCCGTGCTTGGTGGACGCGAACCAGGTGGCGCCGTCCTTTTCGAAGATGTCGCCGCGTGCGCGCAGGTCGGCGATGGCCTTGTCGACCTCGCCGTCGGAGTACAGGCTGTTCTCATGGAACCACACGTCGAAGTTGACGCGGAAGTTCTTCATGGACTTCTGAATCTCGTCGAACATCATCGGTACGGCGCGCTTGCGGAATTCCTCGCGCTGCTCGGAATCGCCTTCGCCGAGCGGTTCGCCGTCCTTGTCCACGCCACCGTCGACGCGCGGCAGGTTCAGGATGTCGACGCCGTCGGCCTGGGCTTCGTCGATGACGCGCTTGGCGATCTCGTCGATGTAGGCGCCCTTGTAGCCGTCGATCGGGGTTTCCTCGCCGTGGGCCGCGGCGACGAGCGACTTGGCAAAGCGGTTGATCTGCTCGCCGTGGTCGTTGAAGTAATATTCGCGCACGACTTTGGCGCCGTTGGCTTCGAGCACGCGGGCCATGGAGTCGCCGACGGCCGCCCAACGGGTGCCGCCGATGTGGATCGGGCCGGTCGGATTGGCGGAGACGAATTCGAGGTTCAGGGTCTCGCCGCCCAGATGGTCGTTCTTGCCGTACGTGTCACCGGCTTCGAGCACGGCGTCCACCACGGCCGCCGCGGAGGCGGAGTCAAGCGTGATGTTGATGAAGCCGGGGCCGGCCACCTCGACGGATGCGATGCCGTCCGCCTTGGTCAGTTCGGCGGCGAACAGCTCGGCGAGATCACGCGGCTTCATGCCGGCCTTCTTGGCCAGCTGCATGGCCGCGTTGGAGGCCCAATCGCCATGTGCGCGGTCCTTCGGGCGCATCACGGCGAATTTGGCTTGCGGTGGAATCAGGTCGGAGGTCAGGGTGCCTGCCTTGCCTTCGGAGACAAGGGTGTTGGCAATGTTGAAAATCAGTTCACTAAGGGCTTCTGGACTCATTCTTCCAAGAATACCGGGCACGCTGACAGAATCAGTCTTCCTGTCCATCCTCACGATGGGGTTGCGATACGTCCTGCGGAACGCTTTGCAAGGCGTTCTGAGCATCGTCCTGCCCGCCATGCCGTTTCGCACGCCACGCCACGGACGCGTAGTAGCCCGTGTAGCACAGCGCCACGAACGGAATCATGTACAGCAGCGTGGAGCGCTGCGACGGATCGCAAATCACCAGAACCAGCGCGCCGACGCACATCACGATCGCGGCGATCGGCACGAACGGGTAGCCAGGCGCGCGGTACTTGAGCTCGCCAACCGTATGTCCCTGCGCGAGCCATTGGTGGCGGAATCGCAAGTGGCAGACGGAGACCGACATCCACACCACCAGCGTGGCCAGGCCGGAGACGGCCACCAGCGCCAGGTACACGGTCGAAGCGGCCACCACGGAGGACAGCAGCGCCAGCAGCGAGCCGGCCATGCTGAACATCACCGCGAAAACGGGCACGCCGTGGAAGTTCGTTTTGGCGAGCTTGCGCGGAATCATACCCTCCTGCGCGAGCGACCACACCATGCGCGAGCACACGTACAGGCCGGAATTCGCGGCGGACAGCACGGCCGTCAGCACCACGAAGTTCATGATGTCGCCGGCGAACGGCATGCCGATCGACTGGAACACGAGCACGAACGGGCTCGCGTCGACGCCGGACTTGTGCCACGGGATCAGCGCGGCCATGACGGCGATCGAGCCGATGAAGAAGATCGCCAGACGCAGCACGGTGGTGTGCACGGCCTTCGGAATCGCCTTGGACGGATCCTTCGTCTCGCCCGCCGCGACGCCGACCACTTCCGTGCCGGAGAAGGCGAACACCACTGTGAGCAGGGTGGAGAAGATCGGCAGCACGCCGTTCGGCAGCCAGCCGTCGTTATAGAAGTTCTCGAACAACGGCGCATGGTCGTAGCCGGCGATTGGAATCGCGCCGAACATGGCCAGCAGGCCGATGACGATGAACGCTACGATGGCGAACACCTTGATGGATGCGAACCAGAATTCCGATTCGCCGTACAACCGCACCGACAGGATATTGAGCAGGAACACGACCGCGATGAACGCGGCCGACCAGACCCATGCGGGCGAATGCGGGAACCATCGCTGCATCAGCAGGCCCGCGGCGGTGAATTCGGAGGCGAGCGCCACCGCCCAATTCAGCCAGTAGAGCACGGCGATGGTGAACGCGGTGCCGGGGCCGATGAAACGCTTCGCATACAGGTGGAAGCTGCCGGCGTACGGCATGGCCACAGACAGCTCGCCGAGGCTCAGCATGATGAAGTAGACGAGCAGCGAACCGATGGCGTACGCGATGATCGCGCCGAGTGGGCCCGCCTGATGGATGGTGTAGCCGGAGCTGAGGAACAGGCCGGTGCCGATCACGCCGCCGAGTGAGATCATCGTCAGGTGGCGCGTCTCCATTTTGCGCTCCAGCCCGCCCTGCTCGTCGTTCTGCTGGGCTTGCGCCGTGGGATCCGCGGCGGTTCCGGTCGCTGGCCGCGGCTGCCGTTCCTTCGTCCGCGTCGGTTCGCCGGCGATCTGCGCCTGTGCCTGCTGCTCTGCTTGCGATTGCGCCATGCTTGCCTCCGGCTTCCTGTGCGTTTGGTTGGGTGCGGCGTGCGTTTTGGCTGGCCGCACAATCGCAATACTATACGGCAGGCTCACGGCAATGCGCGAGCATCGTCAGATCGGCCTCGGCCCAGGAAATGTCAGAAACGGCGACGGCCCGCAGCCAGGAAGGCATACGGACCGTCGATCGCGCTACTCGCGGTATGCGCGAAATGCTCAGAGCGCGGCGATGGCGTCGATCTCGACGAGCGCGCCCTTCGGGATGTCGTTGCCGCCGAACGCCACGCGGGCCGGCTTGACGGAGCCGATGAAGACCTTGGCGTACACGTCGTCGACCTCGTGGAAGTCCTCGACGTTCTTCATGTAGATGGTGGCGCGGACCACATTCTCGATGCCGGAGCCGGCGGTGTCGAGGATGTGCTTGATGTTCTTCAGCGCCTGCGCGGCCTGCTCGCCCGCACTCTCGCCGGCCAGTTCGCCGGTGGCCGGGTCGATGCCCAGCTGGCCGGAGACGAACACGAATCCGTTGGCCTTCACGGCCTGGCTGTAGGCGCCGAGTGCTGCCGGGGCTTCGGAGGTGGCCACTGCTTCCAGCTTTTCGCTCATACTGTTCTCCTTTGTCGTAAGGTATGTTGCCGCAAGGTATGTAAACGCGCGCCAAGTATGTGCCAATATGCCCGTACATGCGCTATTTGCGTCGCACCTGAAATCATACTTTTCCGATGGGTGGAAGCGGGAAAAACCGTTCACAGAACGATATGGCCGGAGTTGGCACCACACGGCGCAGCAGGCACGAAAACGGCGGAATCGCAAGGAAAACCGCGGAAAAATACAACAAACGAGCAACAAAAAGGCTCCAGCCGTTCGACTGGAGCCTTGCCCGGTGGGCTTGATGGGGATCGAACCCACGACCTTCTGTTCCGGAGACAGACGCTCTATCCGCTGAGCTACAAACCCATGCAACGCACTACTGTACACGGTCTGCGCCCGTTTGCGACACGATTCGGCGAAAAACGTGACGCAGACCTTGCAATCGTTGGGAAAGTCAGTACGCGCGCTCAATGCATCAGAGTGCTCGGCGCAACCAGCACGCGCTGCACGCTCAGTACATGAGGGTGGCGAGGCGACGACGTGCGCGCTTCAGACGCTCGTCGGTCGGCTCGGGGATCGTGAAGTATTCGAGCAGACGCTGGCGCACCGGCTCGATGTCGGCCTTGTGACCCGCCGCCACGAAATCAAGCAGACGGTCGAACGCGTCCTGGATCTGCCCGCCGATCATGTCGATGTCGGCGACGGCAAGCTGCGCGTCCACATCGTCCGGCTTGTCGGCGGCAGCGGCACGCACCACGCGCACGTCCGCATTGGCGGAACGGGCCAGCAGCAGCGCCTTCGCACGTTCGCGGGCGGCGCGCGTATCGTTCGGATCGGCTTCCAAAACCTTCTCGTACGCGGCGGCGGCACCGGCGTAATCGCCCTGCTGTGCCAGCATGTACGCTTCCTGATGTTCCGGCGGCACCTGATCCTGCACACTGCCGGCGGATGCGGAATTGGCCGCGTCGGAATCCGGATCGCCCGAATACGGAGCGGTGCCGGTCACGCCGGCCTGCTGTGCGGCGGCGATAAGCTTCGGCACGACCACGTCTGTGATCTGCTGCAGTTCCTCGTCGGACGGAAGGCCCTGCAGAATCGGCATCGGACGGCCGCCGATCAACGCGAACAGCGCCGGCGCGCCCTGAATCTGGAACGCCTGTGCGATGGAGGGATTGGATGCGATGTCGATGCGGGACAGCTGGATCTGGCCGTTGAGCTTGTTCACCGCGTCACCCAATGCGCGTGCCATGGCGAACAGACGGTCGTCGGTCGGCACCCACAGGAACAGCAGAATCGGGAACGTGGCGGAGGTCTGCACCATGGCCTGGAACGTGTTCTCCGTGGTGTCGATGACATATCCGCCAGCCGCCGGAGCGCCGCCCGCCTGCCCCGGCTCGGCCTTCACCTGATGCTTGAGCGCTTCCAGATCAACGGCTCCCGCCAATGAAACACCCGGATGGAACGCTTGCTGCTCTGCCATACTTGCCTCCAAAAACACGAAATCGTTGCTGGCACCAACTATAGGTGCCAACAACGATTTCCCGGTTTTCATTCCCACGGATGCGCGATAGGCGGAAAACCGCCGACGATGCGCGTCCAAGGACCCGTCGTTTTACAGCGCTTCGACCTTCACCGGCTGGCGTTCGGAACCGACCGCGGTGATTTTCTGCCCGGAATTCGCCGGCGGAACATACAGCGCGATGACGTTCACATAGCTCGTCTTCATGGTGCTGGTGGCCTTGCCATTGCCGAACAGCGCCTTTTCCGCGTCAGAGGCCGGCTGCGATTCACGGCCAGCGCCGGCGGAACGCGTCCATTCGGAGTTGATCTGCGCCACCACCAGATCGCCGCCGTCCGCGGAACGCATGACGCTGATGGCTCCATTGACCGGTTCGAAGGTCTGCTGCTGCGTGCCTTCGTTAAGCTCCATGGCCTTCTGCACCTGGGCAGTCAGATCGGCAAGCTTCGATCGCAGATCATCATCCGCGAATTTACTGGCGTACTTGCTGTTCGCCCCGTTCTGCAGCAGGTCCGCATACGCGTCCACCGCCGCTTTCGGCGTCATGACCAGACCGGTGTCCGTAGGCGTTCCCTGCGCGCTGCCGGTTTTGGAGATTTCGAAACTCGGCATCTTCACGCCGGAGAACAGTCGCGCCACACCCCACAGCTTGTAGTTCTGGCGTGCGGAATCCTGCCTGAACACCAGCAGACGCTTGGACTGCTGGTCCTTGGTTGTGGACGTGATGGAGAACACGGACCGTGGCCAGCCGGCATCCGTGGAGATCACGGCCTGGGCCAGATCCGTGGGGATGGTGGTCTTACGGTCAAGATTGCCCGTGGCTTTCGCTACGTTCAGCTCGCTGGTGCGGATGTCCAGTTCCGGACCTTCGAGAATCGTCGGCAACGTATCAGTGTCACGGTTCTGATTGCACTGGTCGAGCGTTTTGAGAATCCTCGTGCGGACCTTTTGCTCCTGCTTGGCGCTCAAGTTCGGCGCATCCTGCCGGGTGGTGGCTTTCGGGGTCGGCAGCTGGCCTTCGCAACCGCACATGCCGACGGCCATTCCCAGCACGAGCATGGCCGCGATAATCGCCTGACTACGCTTCCTCATCACTGGTCCTCCTCTTGGCCGTCTTCCTGCGTTTCCGTCTGAACCTCCTCTTGGGCAAGACGAGCGAAATACGCGGCAAGCTCATCCTGCGAGATCACGGAAGTCGCCTCGTCGTCAACAGACGATTCGCCCGCCGTCGATTCAAATACGGTCGATTCGGACACAGTCGGCTGGCTTTCCGCAATCGTGTTCTGCTGGTCGGCGACCAGGTTACGTGCCACAGGATCGACGATGACGGGCTGTTGCGTTTCCTCGAACGACGACGTACGACCGCCGGTGCGATGTTCCGCATGGCGACGCCTGCCGTGACGCGACCTGCTCCGTGCCCTGTTGCTGGCGGCGGTTTCGGCGTTCTTCACCCAAGCCGAAACCTCGTTCTCATCGCCTTCGTTGACGCCAACGCCTTCGACCATGGCGAAAGCGCGCTTGTTGCGGCGCTTATGCGGCGGCATGGCGAATACGGAAGCGGAAAGCACGGCGAGAATCGCCAGCAGTCCGCCGGCAAGATACAACGGCATGGCGAAATTCGGCAGGTTACGACGGTCCCAATTCAGAGTGACCGTGTCTCCCTTGCGGTTGCCGAAATCAATCAACGCCACAACATCCTCGGCGTTATTGCTGTTCGATCCTTTGACCTGCATATCAACGGCACCGTCATTGCACTTGATGGTGCGCCACATGTCGGAGTCCTTGAAAGCCACCTGGTTCTGGGAATTGTCCGCGGTTCCCTGCGCGGAGACCTTCATGGTGGAAAGCGTCGTCCAATCGGACAGACCGGAGACGCGCATGTACTTGCTTCCCGCAATCCATCCGGCAACGTCGCGCGCGGAACCTATGGCGATGCACACATTGGATTTCTTGTCACGGGATTTGGCCGAAATATTGACGCGGCTGTCTACCAGCTGCAGCACGTTCGGATCGGTGACCACGTATTCCGAACCGTTCACCGGAGCGGCGGCGGTGATCTCATTGTCCGGTTTCCAGACGGTTGAATTCAACACGCCAAACACGACGCATGCGATGGCAAGCAAGCCGAAAATAGGCGTGACGATGCCACGCATGATCTTCGCATGCCGGGTAGGGCCCGTCTCGATCTGCGGCTTCTCTTGTTCTTCCTGCAATACAGTCATAGCTTTTCCATTCTACAGTGTCCGTTTGCACAAGCCTGAAAAAAACATGAAAATCATGCTTTGCCGCTATGGTTGGCCCTATGCGTAAATCACTTCTTTCCAAGGCCGTCACGGCAGTCTGCGCAACGGTCATGTGCCTGGGCGTCACTGCGTGCGGCGGTAATTCCAGCGCGAAATCCGACAAGTCGAACTCGGATTCCTCCTCATCTTCCGAAAAAATCGGCATGCACCAGATCGCCGGCGTGACCGCCAAGGGCGAGCTCGGCAAGAAGCCGACCGTCTCGTTCAAGACGCCGATGACGGTTGAGGACAACAGCTACGTGGTGCTGCAGAAGGGCGACGGAGCCCAGATCGAGGACGGCGACCGCGTCTGCTCGCAGGGCATCGCCATCAGCGTCAAGGATGGTTCCGAACTGGCCAGCACGTGGGAGAAGAACACCCCCAACTGCTCCACCGTAGTCACCTCGGATACCAGCCAGATGACCGAGAACTACTACAAGATCTTCAAGAGCCTCAAGCTCAATTCCACCGTGGCGTTCGGCGTGAACGACTCGAATTCCTCCGGCACCTCGTATCTCATGGTACTCACGCTGGTGTCCAAGTCGAAGGACCTGAAGAAGGCCACCGGCGAGAAGGTCGCGGGCGTTCCGGCCGACCTGCCGAAGGTAACGCTCGCCAAGGACGGCAAGCCGTCGATCGACATGAACGGCTATAAGGGTTCCGATTCTCTGGTTTCCCAGGACCTCATCAAGGGCAAGGGCGCTGTGGTCAAGGATACGCAGTCCGTGATGGCGCACTACACCGGCTGGCTGCTTGACGGCACGCAGTTCGATTCCTCGTGGGACCGCGGACAGTCCTCCGCCTTCTCGCTTGACAGCGTGATCAAGGGCTGGAAGCAGGGTCTGGCAGGCCACACGGTCGGTTCCCAGGTGCTGCTGGTGGTGCCGCCGAGCCTCGGCTACGGAAACAAGGATCAGGAGAAGATTCCGGCGAATTCCACGCTGGTCTTCGTGGTCGACATTCTCGCCGCCTACTGATCCGCTGAACCGACTGATAGGTTCCTCCAAAAACAAAATAGCCTCCCCCTCGGGAGGCTATTTTCATATGCATGCAAGTCCTAGGGGAAATCGCGGCAACGCGTGCGGTATCGAGGCGTACCGAGGGAAGGCGTACGAAGGTACGTCGACCGAGGAACAACGAAGATAACGCTCCGTTGCCGCGATTTCCAGAGTTGGAACCGAAAGAATCAGAACAACCGTAAAGAATCGTCCTCAGTGCCCTTCATCTCCTCGTAATCCAAAAGCAGGCATTTGAAACCGCGGTCCTGCGCGAGCACGCGGGCCTGCGGGGTGATGGTCTGCGCGGCGAAGATGCCGTGCACGGGGGCCAGCAGCGGGTCGCGGTTGAGCAGATCGCAGTAGCGGGTGAGCTGTTCGACGCCGTCGATGCCGCCGTTGCGCTTGATTTCGATGGCCACGTGCTCGCCGTTGCCGTCAATCGCCATGATGTCGACCGGTCCGATGGCTGTCGGGTATTCGCGGCGCACGAGCTTCGCGCCTTTGCCGATGCGTTCGATCTGTTCGGCCAGGTACTTCTGCAGATGGTCTTCGACGCCGTCCTTGATGAGGCCCGGATCCTCGCCGAGGTCGTACGATTCGTCCGAATAGATGTGCTGCAACGTCACTTCCAGCACGTCGTTCGATTTGTCGGCCGACGCGCGGATCACCTTTTGCGGCACTTCAGTATCAACGTCGTCATCGGCGTGGTCGGGGGTGATGTCCCTGATGCTGCATGGCGCGGACATCCAGTTGAGCGGCTTGTATGAGCCGAGTTCGGAGAAGATCAGCAGGCTGTTGTCCGCCTTGATGAGCAGCACGCGCTTGGCGAGCGGCAGGGAGGCGTTCAATCGTCCGGAATATTCGGCAGAGCAGTCAGCAACAATAATTCGCACGAGGCACTACCCTACCATGCGCGTCGCCGTACGTACGGCATACGTATTCGCGGCGGCGGAAAGCCACGTAAAAGACAAAAGCGGCCCGGTAATCGCAATACAAAAACATATTGCGATTACCGGGCCACCTTACGTCAAGCGGAAACGGCTTATTCGGCGCGCTTCACGTTGGTTCCACGCTCGACCGCGACGGTGAGCTTGTTCGAATCGAAGGAGATGAAGCCGTCAGTCACCTCGAAGGAGAGGCGACTGCCTTCAGGATCCACCACAACGATGGTTCCTTCCTTGATCACGGTCAGCACAGGCTCGTGGTCGGGCAGGATGCCCATTCCGCCTTCGGAGGCAGGAATGGTAACGGACTTCGCCGTGCCGTGCCACACAGGGTGGTCAGCGGCGACGATGTTCACCTGCATAGTCGATCCGGCCATCACGCACCGTATTCCTTCTGCATGTCGTGCCACTTCTTCTCGAGGTCGTCGATGCCGCCGATGCCGGAGAATGCCTGCTCCGGAACGTCGTCATACACGCCGTCGCAGATGCGGGTGAATGCTTCGATAGTCTCGTCCGCCGGAACGTAGGAGCCCGGACGGCCGGTGAACTTCTCGGCGACGTAGAAGTTCTGGCCGAGGAACTGCTCGATCTTACGAGCACGGTTCACAGTGGTCTTATCTTCTTCGCCGAGCTCATCGATACCGATCAGGGCGATGATGTCCTGCAGCTCCTTGTTACGCTGCAGAATCGCCTTGACGCGGTTTGCACAGTCGTAGTGCGCCTGACCCACGTAACGCGGATCAAGGATTCGCGAAGTGGAGCTCAGCGGGTCGACTGCCGGGTAGATACCCTTCGAAGCGATGTCACGAGACAGCTCGGTGGTTGCATCCAGGTGGGCGAAGGTCGTTGCAGGAGCCGGGTCGGTGTAATCATCGGCCGGCACGTAGATGGCCTGCAGCGAGGTGATGGAGTGTCCACGGGTCGAAGTGATTCGCTCCTGCAGCGCGCCCATCTCATCGGCCAGGTTCGGCTGGTAGCCCACTGCGGACGGCATACGGCCGAGCAGGGTGGACACCTCGGAACCAGCCTGGGTGAAACGGAAGATGTTATCGATGAACAGCAGCACGTCCTGATTCTGCACGTCACGGAAGTACTCTGCCATGGTCAGTGCGGTCAGCGGCACGCGCAGACGGGTACCCGGCTGCTCATCCATCTGGCCGAAGACCAGTGCGGTCTTCTCGAGCACGCCGGCCTCGTCCATTTCGCCGATCAGATCGTTACCCTCACGGGTACGCTCGCCGACGCCTGCGAACACGGACACACCGCCGTGGTTCTGGGCCACACGCTGAATCATTTCCTGGATCAGCACGGTCTTGCCGACGCCTGCGCCGCCGAACAGACCGATCTTGCCGCCCTTTGCATACGGAGCCAGCAGGTCAATGACTTTGATACCTGTTTCCAGAATCTCGACTACCGGACTCTGATCGCGGAACGACGGAGCCGGACGGTGGATCGGCCACTTTTCTTCGGTCTTGACTTCACCGGCATCATCGATCGCTTCGCCCAGCACGTTGAACATTCTGCCCAGTGTGGCGGTACCGACCGGCACCTTGATGCAGGAACCGGTGGCGGTGACTTCCATATCCTTTGCGAAGCCCTCCGTAGAGGACAGGCTGATGCAGCGGACGATGCCGTTGCCCATATGCTGTGCCACTTCCATGACACAGGTCTTTCCGCCGTTATCGACGGTCAATGCATCCTTGATCATCGGAAGCTTTCCCGGGAATGCCACATCAATGACAGGTCCTAAAACCTGCACGATTTTCCCTTTTTCCATATCATCATTCCTTTCCAGACGGCGGCGGCACAGCGGGCATCAGATGACACCCGCCGACTCCGCCGCTGCCGAGCCTTCCAATTCTTAGGGCAATACCGCACAAAAATTGTGCAAGCAGATGGCGTGCAAAGTCGCCAGACGCTCTTTGTGCGGTATTACCTTAGACAGCACTGCTTGGTGTCGTGCTGTTCTTAGAACCTGTCTTCACAATTCGGCGGAATTTGCACCGCTGACGATCTCTGTGATCTCCTGCGTGATTGCCGCCTGTCTTGCACGGTTATATTGCAGCGACAGATCCTGTAACATATCCTTCGCACTGGTGGTTGCAGAGTCCATGGCAGACATTCTCGCCTGCTGTTCACTACAGAACGAATCGACCATGGCACCATAGATCATGCCCTTCATAAAGTTCGGAGTCAGATGCTCCATAACGATATTCGGGCTGGGGGAGAACACTGCCTCATGGTGCTTGGTGATCTCGCCCGCACTCTGTACAAAGTGTTCTGCATCCAGCGGAAGCAGCTGCAAAATTTTCGGTTCAAAGGCAATGGACGAAACCATATCGGTATAGATAATATACACATCGTCCAGCTTTCCCTCGTCAAACGCTTTCAGCATTTGCTCCGCAATGCGGCGGGAACGATAGAGCGTAGGGTTCTGGGTGGTATAGATAAACTCTGTATCCACGTCCAGTTCTCCGGCACGGGCACGCCGCTGGAAGTACATTCTTCCCACCTGTCCCATGACGTACAGGTGACTTTGCTTGTGTGCCGCCATTTTCTGCTCTGTCAGCTTGATGATATTGTGGTTATAGGAGCCGCACATGCCTTTGTCCGCAGTGATGACAATATAGCCCACCTTCCGGTCTTCGGGCTTGATCTCCTCCCGTTGATCGAAATACCGCATATCGATGTCCTCCGGTGCACGGGAAAGGATACTCCGCATAGCATACAGCAGCTTATTGAAATAGGGCTGTGTTGCCGCCAGATCCTTTTTCGCCTTTTTCAGCTTGGAGGAGGAGATCAGATACATGGCATTGGTGATTTTCATAATGTCGTTGATGCTCTTGATCCGGTCACGGATCTCACGCATGTTGCCCATTTTAGTTCACCTGCTTCTTATAGGTACGCACCAGTTCCAGCAGCTTTTCTCTGGATTCGTCGGAAAGCTTGCCGGTTTCTTTCATTTCGGTAACGATCGCCGCACCGTTTGCCTCCACATAGTTCATCAGTCCCTCGCGGAACGAACGCAGATCGCTCAATGCCACATCGTCCAGCAGACCGTTGGAGGCTGCGGACAGGATCACGACCTCTTTCCACATTGCCAGAGGGTGATACAGCGGCTGCTTGAGCAGTTCCATCAGCACATGACCGTGATCCAGCATTGCCTGCGTAGCAGGATCCAGATCGGAACTGAACTGTGTAAAGACTTCCATTTCGCGGAACTGTGCCAGATCCACACGCATCTGACCGGAGGCTTTCTTCATCGCCTTGGTCTGTGCGGCACCGCCGACACGGGATACAGACAGACCGACGTTGACTGCCGGACGCATACCGGCGTTGAACAGTTCGCTCTCGAGGAAGATCTGTCCGTCTGTAATGGAGATGACGTTGGTCGGGATATAGGCGGAGATGTCGCCTGCCTGTGTTTCGATGATCGGCAGTGCGGTGATCGAACCGCCGCCGTGTGCATCGTCCAGACGGCAGGAACGTTCCAGCAGACGGGAGTGCAGATAGAATACGTCACCCGGATAAGCTTCACGCCCGGGCGGACGGTGGAGCAGCAGGGACATTGCACGGTATGCCACCGCGTGCTTGGAAAGGTCATCGTATACAATGAGCACGTCCTTGCCCTGACTCATGAAATACTCTGCGATCGCCGTGCCGGCATAGGGTGCGATATACTGTACCGGAGCCGGTTCGCTGGCAGATGCAGACATGACAATGGTATACTCCATTGCATCATTCTTTTTCAGGGTAGAAACGATCTTTGCAACTGTCGAGGACTTCTGTCCGATTGCGACATAAATACAAATGACATTCTGTCCTTTTTGGTTAATGATCGTATCCACAGCAATCGATGTCTTACCGGTCTGACGGTCGCCGATGATCAATTCACGCTGACCGCGTCCGATGGGGAACATCGAGTCAATGGAAAGGATACCGGTCTGTAACGGTACATTGACCGATTTCCGGTACGCCACGCCGGGTGCTTCGTGTTCGATCGGGAAATAATCCTCTGCTGTCAGGGGATCGCCGCCGTCGATCGGGTTTCCCAGTGCACCGACAACTCTGCCGATCATTTTCTGCGTTACGCCGATACCGGCACGCTTTCCGGTACGGACAACAGAAGTACCCTCTGTAATGCCATAGTCACTGCCCAACAGAACGACACCGATGGTCTTGGTTTCCAAGTTCTGTACGATGCCTCGTACACCGGTTTCAAATTCTACCAGTTCGCCGTACATGGCATGCTGCATGCCGAATACCGTTGCGATACCGTCGCCCACACGAACGACTGTACCGGTTTCCTGCACGCCGGACTTCCGGTCGAAGTCCTCTATCTCGCTTTTTAAAACGGATATAATCTCACTTGCATTCATGGTACTCATGTCTTACCCTCACCTCCGTATCAGGCTCTTTCGCATATTGCGGACGGCAGAACGCACGCTGCGGTCATACTCGTCATCGCCGATATGCAGGATAAAGCCTCCCAGCAGTTCCGGATTCTGGTGCAGTTCCAACTGTACCTCCGGTTCGCCGGTTTTTGCACAGATCATTTTTTTCATCGCTGTCAGCTGTGCGTCTGTCAGCGGCGTTACATATTCCAGCACGGCATGAGCACAATGTCTTTGCCGGCGTTCCAATGCTTGATATTCTGAAAAAATCTCCAGTATGCTGTCGATCTGACCGTTTTGGCAGACAACCTTCAGGAAGGTCCGCAGGGATTCCGGAAAGATCCGGTCGATCACTGCAAACTTTTCCGCCTCCGAAATCGTCGGGTTGCTTAGGGAATCCGTCAACAGGGGGCAGTTCTGAAAGGTTTGCTGTGCATCTGCCACGGCATCTGACGCATTTGGCAGCGTCAGCAGCACGGTTGCATAAGATGTCACTGCACCATTCATTCTCCTGCTCCTTCCTCAGACAAGAACGCATTCACCAGCTCGCGGTTGGTCTGGTCGTCCACTTTCTGTTCCATCAGCTTGGAAGCAGCAGCCAGTGCCAGATCGGCGATCTCGCCCTGTACGCCGTCCAGTGTCTGCCGGCGTTCCCGTTCGATTTCCTTCTGTGCTTCTTTGAGGAGCGTGTCTGCCTGCTGTTGAGCCTTGGCAGTGATCTCGCTGCCCTGTGCGTGTGCATTCTGCTCTGCGGTCGCAATGATCTGTTTTGCTTCCTGCTTGGCACCACTCAGGGTTTCCTCATATGCATTCTTCAGCTTTTCCGCATCAGCGGCATGCTGCTTGGCTTCGTCCATATCCGCCTGCACCATCTGTGCCCGCTTTTCCAGCATGGCATTTACTCTGCCGAAAAGGAATTTTTTCAGAAAGAAAAACAGCACGAGGATATTGATGACGGAAAACAAAATGGTCCAAAAATCAAAATCTAACATATCCACTCTCACAGCTTTTTCCAAGAAAAGCCGTGCTCCTTTCTCTCAGATTCAGAAGGTGGTCCTTTTACTTCATAATGACCATCAGCAGTGCAACAACGAAACCATAAATAGCGGTTGCTTCTGCCAGTGCACAGCCCAGCAGCAGTGCCTTGTTGATCGCTCCGGCAGCCTCCGGCTGTCTGGCAATGGCTTCTGTTGCCTTGGATGTTGCGATACCAATACCCAGACCGGCACCAATACCAGTCAATACTGCAATACCTGCTCCTATCATTTTCAATTCCTACCTTTCTGCCCGCGTTGTTTTGCGGGGGCGTGTTTTTTACTTCATGATAACCATCAGCAGTGCAACAACGAAACCATAGATGGCGGTTGCTTCTGCCAGTGCACAGCCCAGCAGCAGTGCCTTGTTGATTGCTCCGGCAGCCTCCGGCTGTCTGGCAATGGCTTCTGTTGCCTTGGACGTTGCGATACCGATGCCAAGTCCTGCACCGATACCTGTCAATACTGCGATACCTGCTCCTACCATAGGGAACGCTCCTTTCTGTAGCTGCCGAGTGGGATTGCAGCAAGCTATGCCTGCTGTAACTTCGGCACACTCTCCTCCTCGACTTCCATGCCTTCTGCCATGAACAGCGATGTCAGGAATACAAAGACATACGCCTGAATCAGTCCGTCGAACACATCGAAGTACATGCTGAACACCATCGGGATAATCAGACCACAGACATGTTCAATCAGCTGCATGACAACGAAAGCACCCAGTACGTTACCGAACAGTCGCATACACAGCGACAGCGGACGAATGGCGATCTCCATCACATTCAGCGGTGTCAGCAGAGCCATCGGCTTTGTGAAGGACTTCAAAAAGCCCTTGATGCCGCCCTGAGCCCGAAATGTTGACGCTTCAATGAGGATAATGCTCATCAGTGCCAGTGCCACGGTGACGTTGATGTCCTTTGTGGGAGGCTTCATGCCGAACCCGAACATGCCGATCATATTGGCGATTCCCAGATAGATCAGCACGGTACTCAGATAGGGCACATAGCGTCTGCCGGCTTTGCCCATGTTGCCCTCAAAGAAGTTTGTGAGCCATGTGACCGCCATTTCCAGAAACGCCTGCCGCTTTCCCGGTACGATCTTGAGATTCCGTGTCAGTATCAGTACCAGCACCATAATGATCGCCATAAGGAACCATGTCATGACGACCGATTCACTGATGTGGATCGGTCCCACCAGCGGTACATCAAACGGACTCTCCCAGAGGATCCGGGTTTGCAGCTGTTCCTGCAGTTCTTCACCCATTGTATCCACCACCTTTTCTGCATCGTTTTTCCGGAGAGAGAAACAGTGGTTTTCCGCGGAATTCCGCAGGATTTCCTACTCTTTCCAATTCTCCTGAAAAACGAAAATCAACAGCGTGTTTATTGCTGTTTCCTTTATTATAGGACGATTTTCGAAAAAAGTCAATCGACTTTCATGACGATTTCTACTAGTTTCTTTTCTTGTTTTGTTGCACATTTCACAAAGGCACAACACTTTCCGGAATAATGATAAGTATCTTCCGGATTTGGGGGCTGTTTTTTAAGTAAAATCCCGCTTTTTTGTTAGATATTGCGTTGGTTTTCCTCTTCTCCGGCATTTTTCACAAATTTCACATTGTGAAAAATGCCATTCTTAAACATACTCGTGTAAAACGTCCGTGCAGACTGTATTTTCACAAAAGAAAAAGCACTGTGCCCGCAGTATGCAGGACACAGTGCTCTTTTTATGATGAGAAAATCATCGGATAAACTTTTAACAGCCTTTCACCGATCAGATTTCTGCCTGATACGGCAGGGTGTTGATCTGCTGGATCACGAACATAAACAGTACCAGACCGTCAGCGGAATCGATCTCGCCGTTGCCGTTGACATCGCCGTTCAGACGCTGGGACTGGTTTGCTTCAACTACACCAGCTGCCATCTTGTTCAGCAGAACAGCATCTGTGATGTCGATTCTGCCGTCCATGTTCACATCGCCGAACAGCGTTTTCGGCATCGGGCCCTCATACTGGGTGGTCGTGGTTGTGGTGGTAGTAGTGGTGGTTGTCGTTGTAGTAGTGGTAGTTGTGGTGGTAGTAGTTTCTTCGGTGGTGGTTGTCGTTGTAGTGGTTTCTGTGGTAGTCAGAATCGTCACGGTTGTAGTCGTGGTTTCTGCTGTGGTGGTCGTCGGTTCCGGAGTGGTTGTGGTTGCTTCGGTAGTGGTGGTTGCTTCTGTTGTAGTTGTGGTTGCTTCGGTGGTGGTAGTAGTTGTTTCCGCAGTCGTTGTTGTGGTCGGCTCCGGTGTTGTGGTAGTGGTTGTAGTGGTAGTCGGTTCAGTAGTTGCTTCAGTGGTGGTTGTTTCGATCGCTGTGGTAGTGGTTGTGGTGGTAGTCGGTTCAGTAGTTGCTTCGGTAGTTGTGGTGGTTGTAGTGGTAGTAATTTTTTCGGTTGTGGTGGTAGTCTGTTCTGTGGTAGTCACTGCCGGACCTTCGTGACCAGTGCCGGAAATGGTGAATACTACGCGAATATCCTTTGTAATGGTGGTCTTGCTTGCAAGATCCTTGATCTTGGTGGACCAGTCATCGTGGAGGTACAGACGGGTAACGCCCGGACCCTCACCTTCATAATAGTGGGTGTTGATTGCCTTTTCACTAACGGTGTAATCTTCGATCTTTACGCCGTCAACCCAGACTTCGTCCAGAGAAACCTTCAGACCCTTGAAGGTATCGGTGGTGAAGTTTTCGGTTTCGCCGTCCGGTGTGATCAAAACTGCCAGGAACTGAACCGTATCGGTACCGCCGCCGGTAACGTCCCAGTCTACGCTGTATGTGCCGTCGCCGGTGATCGGTGTCACTGCGGCACCTTCATCGTCGCCCTCTGCCCAGTTGTTTGCTGCACCGATCATACCAATGAAGTATGCCTTACCGATCGGGTCGCCCTGCGGCTGTGCAGTTGTGGTGGCTTCTGTAGTAGTGGTCTTCGGTGCTTCGGTAGTAGTCTGTGTTGTTGCTGTTGTCTGATCCGGATCGCCGTCTACATAGAAGAAGTTGTCAAAGATCAGAGTGACATCAACATAAGACCATTCTACCTTGCCGCCCTTCGGGTCGGTCCAGTCATACCAGTGACCGATCTTCAGGTAGTCCATATCCAGCGGACCTTCGAATTCGTTTCCGTCCTCGTCAGTTGCCTTGGTGGTTGCCGGAATGTCTACTGTCGTTACACTTTCTCCGACTGTGAACGAATACGGCTGGTATGCCCAGTGCGAAGAACCGTCATTGCTGTCTACAATGTTATACTGTACTGCACCGCCGGTACCATAAGAAGCCTTGTTGCCCTTAATTGTATAGTTGATGACAACAGAAGTCAAGTTTACGCCGTAATCCTTGTAGGGCTTCAGGTCGATCAGCAGATCGCTGCCGTCTGCAATGTCGCTTGCCTGGAATGTCAGACGGTCGGTCTTCTGCTTGCCGGGGTCTACATTTCCGCCGGAAGCAATGTTGGAGAAGATGTTCTTCAGGTCTTCGTCAAACCATTTCATATTCTTACGGCTGAACAGGCAGATCGTACCGGAGTCAGAGTCGTCCCACGCAACGGGGCAGATACCGTCCATTTTGTATGCTGTAGAAGCAATTGCCTGATAGAATGCCTTGATGGATTCTTCGTCCTTGTTATACGGTGTGGTATTTACGCCGTACTTGTCGGCATTGCATGCACCGTATTCACCGATCACAACGCCATAGCCATTGTCAGTGAACTTGGTCTTGAGGTCGTTGAAATCCTTTTCCACCTTGCTCAGGTCTGCGGCAGTGCCCCATGTTTCCCGATGTCCCCAAGAGGAAGTGGTGTCTGCAACGCAGAACGTCGGCGGTTCATAATAGTGCACGGAAACCGCCAGCATATTGGAGTCGTCCTTCGGCATGGAGAAGCTGCTGGACAGTGCCTTTGCGGTGTTGTTGCTGTCTGCGGTGCAGATCAGCAGACGGTCTTTGTTGTTGCCGCCGGTTGCACGGACGGTGTCTACAAACGCCTGATTATAGGTCATGGCATCGCTGGTGGAGAAGCTGACTTCGTTCATACCCTCGAATACCAGATGTTCGTCATAGCCTTCAAAGTAGGTCGCGATCTGCTTCCACAGCTTTTCAAATGTTGCGATCTTGGAGGTATCCTTTTCCCAGTCCTCATCGTGGTGAGTGTTGATGATCGCATACATACCGTTATCCACGCAGTAGTCTACGACTTCCTTGACTCTTGCCAGATACTGATCTGCAACCGTACCATCAAACGAATCCATCTTTGCGGTGCCGGAAGCACCGGTCATATCCCACCAGGTGACAGGGATCCGGACGGTGTTGAAGCCAGCCTTCTTGACTTCCTTGATCATGTTTTCGGTCGCAACCACGTTGCCCCAGGCAGTTTCAATATCTGCCGGAGAGGGGTTGCTGGTCCATGTGTTGGTCGAATCCAGAGCGTTGCCCAGATTCCAGCCCAGACCCATGTCCTCCACCATCTGTACCGCGGTCTTGTCTGCCGCAGATGCAACAGAGGTTCCCACAGACAGTGCAGTGGTCATGGACAGCCCGATTGCCGCAGCCGTCATGGTGCTGAGCAGTTTCTTCATAAACTTCATGTGATCGAACTCCTTATCTTTTTTGTGTAACCTGCACAGAACAGTCCTCTGCCGTCTGAAGCAGTGCTCACCTTATCCACTTTATTCTACCACCTTTTGTGCAAGCTGTCAAGAGATTTTCCACGTTCACCCCCTCTCTTTTCCAAGAAACCGGCAAGATGCACAAATCTCATTTTAGGGAATTGTATAGAATGTTGATACAAAAGCACCCCGAAAACCGGTGCATTTGGCTTTCGGGGTGCTTATCAGATTGATTTTCTATGGCAATACCGCACAAAGATTGTGCGACAGATGCGTCGTCAAATTTTTCGTCAGATGAAACAAAAAGCGGAGTGAATACTTGATGTATTCACGAGCATTTTTGTGAAATATGACGGGAAATTTGCAAGCAGATGGCGTGCAAAGTCGCCAGACGCTCTTTGTGCGGTATTGCCCTATGTGGTTGTGACACAAATCGTGCAAAGCCGTCAGGCGGCTTGATGCAGTGCTGCCATTAGTCGTGTGCGTTGCCCAGGAATGCCGCACCGATAATGCCGGCATCGTTGCCCAGCTTCGCGATCACGATCTCGGTATTCTTTGCGGAGTTGCGGGTGTAGACTTCCTTCTTGACGATCTCCTTCATGGGAACCAGCAGCGGATCGCCCTCGTTGCACACGCCGCCGCCAATGCACAGAATGTCCGGCTGGAAAATGTTAATGGTATTGGTGATACCAGCTGCCAGATACTTGATGTAATCGTCAACCACCTGCTTTGCGGTAGCATCGCCGGCACGCATGTAGTTGAACGCAGTCCGTGCGGAAATACGTTCCTCGTCCTTCATGGCACTTTCCGGATTGGCTGCCAGTGCCTCCTTGGTCATGCGAACCAGACCGGTTGCAGAGGAGTATACCTCGAAGCAGCCCTTTCTGCCGCAGGTGCACTGCGGACCGTCTACGGAAATGACAGTGTGACCCACTTCTGCACCGCCGAAGTTGGAGCCGCTGTAGATCTTGCCGTCAATGACGATGCCGGCACCTACGCCGGTACCCAGTGTGATGCAGACTGCATTCTTGGCACCCTTTGCAGCACCGGCAACATATTCGCCGTATGCAGCAGCGTTGGCATCGTTTTCAATAAAGGTGGGCTTGCCCAGTGCAGTTTCCAGATACTTCACCATGGGAGTGTTGTTGAAGCCCAGATTGTTGGAATATTCGATCACGCCGGTGGCACTGTTGGCAACGCCCGGCGTGCCTACGCCAATCCACTCGATGTCCGCCATAGTCAGGCCAGCCTTTTCCGCAGCTTCCTGCGAAACCTTTGCCATATCCGCAGCGATTTCTTCTTCCGGACGGGGCAGGTTGGTCTTGACGCTTGCCTTTGCCAGAATCTCATAGCTTTCGTTGACTACGCCGGCAACAATATTTGTGCCGCCCAGATCAATACCAATGTAATACTTCATATATGTTTCCTCCTCAATATGCAAATCCATCATGTGGAATTGTCAACTCAATTTTTCGTCCACGCGGGTAACCACGTACTGTACGCTTTCGCCGGTCACGGTATAGGCTCCCAGTCCGGCAGGCAGCAGCACACTGCTGCCCTTTTTCACCGGATAGCTGCCGGATTCTGTTTGCAGAGTGGCTTCTCCCGACAGGAACAGCAGGTGGTGGAACGATTCTGTCCCTACGGTAAATGCAACCGTGCCGTGCACAGTCACCACGTCCGAAGCGAAATACTTGCACGCTTCCAGCTTCCGCACCGTGCCGCCGGCAACCGCCTCCGCAGGATACTGCACCGTAGGAGCAATGGGACGGAGATTGGTCACGTCCAGAGCCTTTGCAATGTGCAGCGGACGCAGCTTGCCGTCTGCTCCCCGTCTGCCGTAGTCGTAGACACGGTAGGTGGTGTTGGAGTTCTGCTGGATCTCCGCCAGCAGGATCCCCGCACCAATGGCGTGCAGCGTACCGGAGGGGATAAAGTACAGTTCCCCCGGCTTGACCTCCACCCGATTGAGAATTTCTGTCAAGGTCTGGTCGTGGATCCGCTGTTCGAATTCCGCCTTGGTCACTTCCTGTTTCAGTCCGTAGTACAGGGCAGCGTGGGGTGCCGCATCTACGATGTACCACATTTCCGTCTTGCCGGCTTCTCCCTCCACCCGCATGGCGTAGTCGTCATCGGGGTGCACCTGAATGGACAGGTCCTGTTTGGCATCGATCAGCTTGATCAGCACCGGCACAGTGGTGCAGTCCGCACAGTTGGTGCCGAGGAATGCGGTGCCGTTCTTGTCCAGATATTCCCGCAGGTTCAGCCCTGCATCACTGCCGGAAGTGAGTATGCTGCTGCCGTCCTTGTGGCAGGCGAGTTCCCAGCTTTCAGCGATCTTGTCAGCATCGCTTTCCTTGCCGAATTCCTCCCGCAGGCGATTGCCGCCCCAGAGGTAGTCCTTGCAGATTCCCTGCAAAAAAATTGGTTCTGTCATAATAGTTCCTTTCTAAAATGCCTGTAAGCCGAACTGCTGCCGGAACTCGTCCATGCTTCCGGCGTAGACGTTCAGGTCAATGTGAGTCTGATAACCGTCATAGCCCTCCAGTTCGCCGGAATCGGTATACTGCCAGAATGTCCAGTCGAAATAGGGCTTATAATAGTAATTGCTGATCCAGATCGGATAGTCCTCTGCAAACGATTTCACATATGCCCGATAGGTGTTGGGGGCGGCGTAGAGAATGGGCTTTACCCCGTAATGGGCTTCCAGCAGGTCCAGCATTTCCTGTAAGTTCTGCCTTGCGGTGCCGGTGTCCGGCATGCTGCCGCCCAGCGACTCGTACAATTCCACATCGATCACCGGCGGCAGGGTGTTTTCCGTCACCGGCACTGTGCGGATAAAGTTTTCCGCCTGCTCCTTTCCCGTGTTCTCAAACCGGAAAAAGTGATATGCTCCCACGTAGATCTTCGCCGCCTGTGCTGTCTGCCAGTTCTGTGCAAACTGGCTGTCGTTGTGGTCAACGCCCTCGGTCGCCTTGATAAAGCAGAAGTCCACGTCCTGCGATGCCAGCACGTCCCAGTCGATATTGCCCTGATAGTAGGACAGATCAACTCCACGCACCGGATAATCCTGTTTGCTGGGAACATCTGCCGCCTGTCTGCCGGTGCTGGTCAGATAGATGTGCAGCAGCCTTGTGCCGCCGATGCCGGCAAACACCAGCCCCGCCAGTAACAGCAAGGTCATGAGCCAGCGAAAAATGTATTTTCCATAATGTCTTTTTTTCACGAAGCAATATCACCCATTACGATTCCCCGTCCGTCTGTGCAGAAGTACACTCTGCCGTAGACATTGCTGTCACCGGTGATGTACTTGGGGTTCAGGTTTCCGAACTTATGCTGCTCGTCGTTGATTCTTATCCAGCTTTTGCCCTTGTCCTCCGAGCGATAGATGCCGTAGCCGTTTTCGCCGTCGTCACCCTCGGCATAGATCACCGGATAGCTGTCCTCTTCTTTGCCCTTGCCGAAGCCGATGCTGTCCACGGTGGGCAGTGTCTTTACGGTCTGGAAGCTTTCGCCGCCGTCCTCCGTGTACATAATCATGGTGCTGCTGGAGATCCAGACGTTGCCCTCCTGCCCGAACACCGCCACCGGTTCGGCAGAATCTGCCACCATCTGTCCCGTGGATTCGAAAGTCACGCCGCCGTCCTTGGACACATAGAACAGCCCGTCACAGGTGGCATAGAACACCTTCGGGTTCACCCGATCGGCGGCAATTTTGGCGTTAAAGCCCAGTCCTTCCACATAGTACCACGTCTTTCCGAGGTCAGTGGTCACATAGGGCTTTCCGGAAATGCTGTTGGGCACCCAGATCGTGGAGCTGCCGTCCGCGGACATCGCCACCTGTCCGCCGGTGGCGGGGTCGGGCTTGTGCTTTACGGTTTCCCATGTGGCACCGCCGTCCTGCGTGAAATTGATCGTGGTGGTCTTTTCCTCGCTGAGGTATACCGCCGTGTTGGGGTTCTGGAATGCCACATCTAAATCTGTGGGCTTGCCGTTTTTCATGAAGTGGGCATCATCGGGGCACTGTGTCACGTCCTTGTGGGCAAAGCCGGTCAGATCGCCCATAATGGAATACAGCTGGGGCGAATCGTCCTTGCTGGGCGGTGCCAGCATTTTGAACACTGCCGTTTCTTCCAGCCCGTAGGCATCAAAGGCAATGGTCACCGGCTCTGTGCCGATCTTTGTCATGTTCTGGGTGGAATAGATCGTTGCACCGGTGCCGTACATCACTTCGTCAGAATTGAACGGGTTGATGTTGACATCTGCCACCCACCAGCCGGTTTTCGCCTGATTTTCACCTCTGCCCCAGTCCAGCCATTCCGCCTGTGCGGTGTCCATCTGGTAGTGGTTTCCCTTGGTGTTCAGGTTGAACAGTCCGCTCCAGCTGTCGCCGCCGTCGGTGGTATAGTACAGATTGTCGCCGTTGTCCGACCACCAGCCCAACGTGGAAACCACCACCGTATCCGGATTCCGGACATCTACGGAAATGCCGCCGAAGCCGCCCTGTCTGCCGTCGTTCAGATCAGGTGTAATATCCGTGAAGCTGTCCGACTGGGTATCGTACACATAGACTGCCCCAGCCGTGGGGGACAGATTCGGACCGCAATTGTCAGAGTACGCCAGATACAGCTTTCCGCTGTTGGAGAATGCAGCATGCAGCGGGTACATGCCTGCCGCATTGGCAGCCCGTGCTGTCCAGCTGTCGCCGCCGTCTGTGCTTTTATAAATGCAGGTGCCGTCTGTCATTGCCACGCCGACGTACATGTCGCCGGAAGTCGGATCAAAAGTCACCCACAGAATGCCGATACTGTTGCTCTCCTGTTTATAGTCGCCCTTTTCCGGAAAAGAGGTGACTTCTTCCCAGTTCTTGCCGTAGTCGGTAGTTTTCCACAGACCACTGTCACGGCTGCCGAACCAGACTTCCTTGTTGTTATTGGGGTTGACGCGCATGCGTTCGCCGCAGCCCCGTCCGGACTGGTTGCCGCCGCAGCTGAACGGAGCATCAAAGCGTGTCCACGTTTCGCCGTAATCGTCCGAGGCAAACAGTGCCGCATCATCGCTCATATACGTGCCGCCGGCAAAATAAACGCGGTTCGGCTCCACCGGATCGGTCGCCATACTCTCGATCCCGATATAGCCCCATTCGTCCGCCCCCAGAAAGTCCGTCAGCGGTTCCCAGTCAGTATCCTTTTTCCGGCGGTACAGTCCGCCGATGTCTGTGCGGGCATAGACCAGCCCTTCTTCCTTGGGGTTATACTCCATGCCGGTGACATATCCGCCGCCGCCAATGGCAACATTGCTCCATGTGTAGTCTGCCTTGGCAGTTTTGGAGCCGTCTGCGGCACAGCCGGTGCCGATGCCGCAGAGGATAACTCCGCTCAGCAAAACGGCTGTGAACCGTCCTTGTTTGTTCATGTATGTGTCCTCCGTATTCCGTGCAGGGGATACTGCAAAAATTTCCTACTTCTTATGATACCCGAAAACGGCAGATTAGTCAATAGGACGAGGAAAATTTTCACGCAAATCCATTTTCATGATAGCCTCCCCTGAAAGGGGAGGGGGACCACCGTTAGGCGGTGGAGAGGTTTTTTCGTAAAATCTTTTCATGACGTTTTCGGCATAAGTGGAAACCCCTCAGTCAGTG
>ENA-ORSQ01000541-ORSQ01000541.1-human-gut-metagenome-genome-assembly--contig:-NODE-541-length-24917-cov-4.622436_pt1 | contig 24917 bp, 17 predicted proteins | sample MGYA00241900_ERZ509164 | MGnify/ENA primary metagenome ERZ509164 (study PRJEB26280, sample SAMEA2338807) | human gut metagenome | biome: human gut; feature: human-associated habitat; material: faeces...
TCGGCCTGTCCATGTCCACCGCCGTCAACGCGTTCCTCAGGGCGCTCGTCCGGGAGGGCGGGATGCCGTTCGAGATGAGGGTCAAGACGCCGGCGCCCGACGGGGAGACGGCGAGTTAGCCGGCAGGTCGGCATGTCAATCCTGGTCTAACAGAGCCTTGCGTAATGCAGACGAACGGTAGGAATTTAGCGGTAAACGGTTGACCAAAAGAAAAGTTAGATGTTATTTTGACCAGACACTTTCCTGACCTGCGGAAATGCGTTATTTCAGCTGAAGAATAGTCTGATAACAAAAAATTATTATTGAGAATGAGAATCATCTTTAATACGATATGCAATGAAGGCACAACCTCAACCCCGCACTGCGTCACAATAGAGCGTTAGATGCGAAAACAACTACTTCGAGGATTGGTGGTCAAATGACCCAGGAGACGGTTACGAACGGCACTGAAGCCCTGTTCACTCGCGAAGGCATGCCTCCCGTTAAGGAAATGATCCCGTGTGCCCTTCAGCACGTACTGGCATCGTTTGCCGGCATCATTACCCCGGCGGTCATCATGGCCGGCGTCTACGGCTTTAATAGCCAGCAGAGCACCGACATCATCCAGGTCGCGCTCATTCTTTCGGCGATCGACACGGCCCTTCAGGCCTTCGCTCCCTTCCGTCGCATCGGCGGCGGCCTGCCCATCGTCATGGGCGTTTCGTTCGCGTTCCTGCCGGCCCTGCAGGCCATGGGTGCCTCGGGCTTTAGCTTTGGTGCGCTGCTGGGCGGCGAGATCGTCGGCGGCGCCGTCGCGGTCCTCTTTGGTCTGGCCTACAGCAAGATCAAGTGGCTGTTCCCGCCCGTCGTGACCGGTACGGTTATCTTCTCCATTGGCGTCTCTCTCTATCCCACGGCCGTCAAGTACATGGCCGGTGGCATGGGCACGCCGCTGTGGGGCACCCCGCAGGCCTGGTGCGTCGCTCTTATCACCTTTGCCGTGGTCTTTGCGCTCGCCAACTTTGGCAAGGGCACGCTCAAGTTGGGATCCGTGTTCTTTGGCATGATCGTCGGCATGATCGTCTCCATCCCCTTTGGCATGATTGACTTCTCCAGCGTCGCCACCGCTCAGGTCTTCGCCCTTCCCAAGCTCATGCCCTACGCGCTCGAGTTTGATCCCGAGGTCTGCATTACCCTCGCCGTCGTGTTCCCCATGGTTGCCATCCAGGTTATCGGTGACGTCTCCGCCGCCTGCCTGGGCTCCATCGACCGTATGCCCACCGAGCGCGAGCTCTCCGGCGCTATCGTGTCCCAGGGCCTCACCTCTATGGTCGGCGGCCTGCTGGGCGGTCTTCCCACCAGCGCCCTTGGCCAGAATGTGGGCATCATCTGCTCCAACAAGGTCGTCAACAAGTGGGTCTTTGTGATCATTGCGGCCGTCTTTGCCATCGCCGGCCTGTTCCCGCAGCTTTCTGCCGTCCTTTCCGCCATCCCGCAGCCCGTCATCGGCGGCGCGACCGTCGGCGTCTTTGGCACCATCACCATGAACGGCGTGCGCATGTTCACCCGCGAGGGCCTCACGCAGCGCACTACCACCATCGTCGGTACCTCCGTCGTCTTTGGCCTGGGTATCTGGATGGCCAGCGGTTGCCTTGCCGGCGAGGGTATGCCCGCCTGGGTGTCCACCGTCATCGGCTCCAATGCCGTAACCCCCACCGCCATCATGGCCATTGTCCTTAACCTGATCCTTCCGCAGACGCCGGTCGTGGCTCAGCACATCGATGCTGCCAAGGACGCTGCCGTGGATCTGGTCTTGCCCGAGAGCAAGAAGTAACCAATTCGGTGCTATTCGTCGGCGGACGCATCGCCTCGTCCGCCGACGCCATGCGGCGCCAAGCCGCACTTCAAAGGGTTTGTCCCTTTGGTGAAGCGTTGACGGGAGAGGGCCCGTTTCCGGTGTAGGCCGGCGCTTCGCACTCCGCCATGTCAGAGGTGTCAAACCCCGCCCCTGATGTTGAAGGGAGCATCCATGCTTCTGGTCGCTAACGGTTCCGTCTTTACTCGCAACGCTCAGACCCCGTTCATTCCAAACGGTGCGGTCGCCATTGACGGAGATACGATCGTCGAAGTGGGCCCCGAGTGCGAGCTCAAGGCCAAGTACCCGGATGCCGAGTACGTCGACGCCCAGGGCAACCTCATCATGCCCGGACTCATCAACTGCCACACCCACATCTACTCGGGTCTGGCCCGCGGCCTTGCCATTAAGGGCTGCAACCCCACCAACTTCCTGGAGAATCTTGAGCAGCAGTGGTGGAAGATCGACGACAACCTGACGCTCGACGGCACCAAGGCAAGCGCCTATGCCACGATTCTGGACTCCATTCGCGATGGTGTCACCACGATCTTCGACCACCACGCGAGCTTCTGCGAGATCCCGGGAAGCCTCTTTACCATTAAGGATGCAGCTCAGGAACTGGGCATGCGTTCGTGCCTGTGCTACGAGGTCTCCGATCGCCGCGGCCAGGAAAAATGCAACCAGGCCATTGCCGAGAACGCCGAATTTGCCCAGTGGGCCGCCAAGGAGCGTCGCGATAACGACAACCATATGATCGCCGCCATGTTTGGCGGACATGCCACCTTTACGCTTTCGGACGAGACCATGGATAAGATGGCCGAGGCCAACAACGGCCTGACCGGCTTCCACATCCATGTGTGCGAGGGCATGAACGACGTGTGGGATTCCCGCCTCAACCGCGGCGGCATCAGCCCCGTCGAGCGCCTGCTGCAGCACAACCTGCTGGGTCCCGACACCATGCTGGGCCACTGCATCCACGTGACGCCTGCCGAGATGGATATCGTCAAGGAGTCCGGCACCTGGCTCGTCAACAACCCCGAATCCAATATGGGCAACGCCGTGGGCTGCGCCCCCGTGCTCGAGTTCTTCCGCCGCGGTATTCCCGTGTGCATGGGCACCGATGCCTACACCCACGATATGCTCGAGAGCCTTAAGGTCTTCCTGATCATTCAGCGCCACAACGCCGCCATGCCCAACGTGGGCTGGTGCGAGGCCATGACCATGCTGTTCGAGAACAACGCCAAGATGGCGAGCAAGTACTTCGATCGCAAGCTCGGCGTGCTCGAGGCCGGCGCTGCCGCCGACGTCATCGTCATGGACTACAAGCCCTTTACGCCGCTGAGCGAGGAGAACATCGACGGCCACATGCTCTTTGGCATGATGGGTAAAAACTGCCGCACCACCATCATCAACGGCCGCGTCCTGTACAAGGATCGCGAGTTCGTTGGCATTGATGAGGACAAGATCAACGCGTGGACCATGGCTGAGTCCAAGAAGCTCTGGAGCACGCTCAACGATCGCACCTACTAATTCACAAGTAGATTCACGCGCGTCGGATGTTTCGCCGCATCCGGCGCGCGTATAGGCGACCTCCGCGGGGTCGCCGGCGCTGTGCTAGCGCTACACCGTATTTGCGCCCGCCGCGCGGTCTCGCCGGGCGTTACAGAGAGGAGCTCACTATGAGCGACATCATGAGGCCGATCCCGTTTTCGCAGCTGATGAACTGGATCATCGAGGAGCACAAGACCCAGGACGCCATCTTTGGCGTGCGCAAGATGGTCACGACCAACCAGGAGGGCGCGCTTCCCATTTTTGACGAGCGCATCGAGACTCCGTTTGGCCCGGCCGCTGGCCCCAACACGCAACTGGCCCAGAACATCGTGGCATCCTACGTGGCCGGTTCCCGCTTCTTTGAGCTCAAGACCGTTCAGGTTATGGACGGCGAGGAGCTCTCCAAGTGTGTGAACAAACCCTGCATCGTGGCACAGGACGAGTGCTACAACTGCGAGTGGTCGACCGAGCTCGAGGTTCCGCAGGCCTTTGCCGAGTACGTGAAGGCATGGTTTGCCTGCCACCTGATCGCTCGCGAGTACGGCCTGGGCAGCCCGGACGGCTTTGTCTTCAACATGTCCGTGGGTTATGACCTGGAGGGTATTAAGAGCCCCAAGGTCGACGCCTACATCGAGGGCATGAAGGACGCCAGCGGCTCTGACGTCTGGAACGAGTGCCGTGCCTGGACGCTCGCCAACCTGGACAAGTTTGAGCATGTCGACGCCGCGTTTGTCGAGTCCATCCCGGCACGCGTCTCCAACTCCATCACCGAATCCACCCTGCACGGCTGCCCGCCCGCCGAGATCGAGCGCATCGCGACCTATCTGATCACCGAGAAGGGCCTCAACACCTACATCAAGTGCAACCCCACGCTGCTGGGCTATGAGTTTGCGCGTCAGCGCCTGAACGAGCTGGGCTTTGACTACATCGTTTTCGATGACACGCACTTCCGCGAGGACCTGCAGTGGGCCGATGCCGTGCCTATGTTCGAGCGCCTGATTGCCCTGTGTGCCGAGCGCGGCCTGGAGTTTGGCGTCAAGCTGACCAACACGTTCCCCGTCGACGTGACGAGGAACGAGCTGCCTTCCACCGAGATGTACATGTCGGGCCGTTCGCTGTTCTCGCTGACCATCGAGGCTGCCCGCCGCATTACCGAGCAGTTTGACGGCAAGCTTCGCATCAGCTACTCCGGCGGCGCCACGGTCTACAACATCCGCGCTCTGTACGATGCCGGCATTTGGCCCGTCACCCTGGCGACCGACGTGCTCAAGCCCGGTGGCTACGAGCGCTTTAGCCAGATGGCCGGCGAGTTTGGCGATCTGGACGGCAAGCCGTTTGAGGGCATTTCGCTCGACGCCGTGACTGCGATCCAGACCGATTCGCTCACCAACCCGCTCTACAAGAAGCCGCTGCGCCCGCTGCCCGACCGCAAGGTCGCCGGCAAGAGCCCGCTTTCCGACTGTTTTACCACGCCGTGCCGCACGAGCTGCCCCATCCAGCAGGATATTCCCGCCTATCTAGCGGCTGTTGACGAGGGCCGCTACGAGGATGCGCTCAACATCATCATCGAGCGCAACGCCCTGCCGTTCATTACCGGCACCATCTGCCCACATCCCTGCGGCCGTGCCTGCGAGCGTGCGTTCTACGAGCCCGAGGGCGCCCAGATTCGCGCCAGCAAGCTCAAGGCCGCCCGCGAGGCCATGACCGCCGTGCTGCCCAAGCTGCGCGCCCAGGCCATCGCCAACGACGGCGAGCGCAACGTTGCCGTTATCGGCGGCGGCCCGGCCGGCCTGGCGACGGCGTTCTTCCTGACGCGCGCCGGCGTGCCCGTCACCATCTTCGAGGCCCGCGATTCGCTCGGCGGCGTGGTCCGTCATGTGATTCCCGAGTTCCGCATTGCGAGCGACGATATCTCCCACGACGCAGAGCTCTGCCTGGCCTTTGGCGCCAAGGTGCAGCTCAACGCTCGCGTTGATTCCATTGACGAGCTCAAGGCCCAGGGCTTTACCGACGTGGTCGTGGCCACCGGTGCCTGGATGCCCGGCTCTGCGGGCCTGGGCGAGGGTGCCGAGCTCGACGTGCTGGAGTTCCTCGAGGCCGCCAAGAAGGGCGAGAAACTCGAGCTGGGCGAGGACGTCGTGGTCATTGGCGCCGGCAACACCGCCATGGATGCGGCTCGCGTGGCCAAGCGCCTGACTGGCGTGAAGAACGTGCGCCTGGTGTATCGCCGCACCAAGAAGCAGATGCCCGCCGACGAGGAAGAGCTTGATCTTGCTCTTGCCGACGGTGTTGAGTTCTGCGAGCTGCTGGCCCCCAAGGCGCTTAACGGCGCCGTGCTGACCTGCGACGTTATGGAGCTTGGCGAGCCAGATGCAAGCGGCCGTCGCAGCCCCGTCGCCACGGGCGAGACCGTCGAGCTTTCCGCCACCACGGTGATCTGCGCCGTGGGCGAGGGCATCGACGCCAGCCTGTACGATGCCGCGGGTGTCGAGCACGACCGTCGCGGCCGTCTTGCCGCCACCTCCACCGGCGTCGAGGGCGTCTGGGCTGCGGGCGACTGCCGTCGCGGTCCTGCCACCGTGGTCGAGGCCATCGCCGATGCCGCCGAGGTTGCCCGTGCCATCGCCGGCGTGGACTTTAACAAGTACGCCGACCAGAATGCTCAGGCCGGCCGCGAGGACACCTGCTACGAGCGCAAGGGGTCGCTGTGCCGCGACAAGCGCAACTGCACCAAGACTCGCTGCCTGGGCTGCGGCTCGGTGTGCGAGGTCTGCTGCGACGTGTGCCCCAACCGCGCCAACGTGGCAATTAAAGTGCCGGGCCTGGCCAAGCATCAGGTCGTCCACGTCGATGGCATGTGCAACGAGTGCGGAAACTGCGCCGTGTTCTGCCCCTACCAGGAGGGTCGTCCCTACAAGGACAAGCTCACCCTGTTCTGGAGCGAGCAGGACATGGAGAACTCCGAGAACGAGGGTTTCCTGGCCGTGGACGAGGACCACTTTAAGGTCCGCGTCGCCGGCACGGTCCGCACCGTCTCGGTCGATGCCGTCAACACCGGCCTTCCCGAGGCCGTCCGCCTGACCATCAGGGCTGTGCGCGACAACTATTCGTACCTTCTTAAGAAATAGGCGAGTCTCTTATGGCCAAATCCATTCAACATAACGTGGCCTACGTTGCCTGCGGAAGTGGTTGCGCTTCCGCAGGCGGCGACGCCCGTTGCAGCGAAGGCTGCATTGGCTGTGGCGCCTGCGTCACGGCCTGCCCCCACGGCGCCATTGCGCTGGTCGATGGCATCGCCCGCGTGGATCGCTCCAAGTGCACGGGCTGTGGCCTGTGCGGCATGGCGTGCCCGCAGCGCGTGATTGCCTTCGTTCCCGGCTACCAGAACATTCTAGTGCGCTGCAACAACACCGATAAGGGCGCCATCGCTCGCAAGATCTGCGACACGAGCTGCATCGGTTGCGGCATGTGCGCTAAAAAGTGCCCTGCCGGCGCTATCCGCATCGAGGACAACTGCGCCCATATCGACGGCGTGGACTGCCTGTCGTGCGGCATGTGCGCCGTCGTCTGTCCGCATGGCGCCATCCACGACCGCACCGGCATCGCCGCCGGCGTGTAGAAGGGAATCACCATGGCACAGGAATTCACTTTTACCGTTAACGGCGTCGAGCGCACGACGACGGAGAATAAACCGCTGCTGCGCTACCTGCGCGACGACCTGCATATCCATTCCGCCAAGGACGGCTGCTCCGAAGGTGCTTGCGGTACCTGCACCATCCATGTGGACGGTGCGGCCGTCAAGGCGTGCGTGCTGACCACCGCTCTTGCCGCCGGTCGTAACATCGTGACCGTCGAGGGCCTGCCCGAGGACGTGCGCGAGGCCTTTGTGTACGCCTTTGGCGCCGTGGGTGCCGTACAGTGCGGCTTTTGCATTCCCGGCATGGTCATGGCGGGTGCAGCGCTCATCGCCGAGGACCCCGAGCCCACCGAGGAGCAGATCAAGTACGCCATTCGCGGTAACGTCTGCCGCTGCACCGGCTACAAAAAGATTATCGAGGGCATCTCGCTGGCCGCTGCGGTGCTCCGCGGCGAAAAGCAGATCGACGAGGACCTGGAGCGCGGCGATGACTACGGCGTGGGCAAGCGCGCTTTCCGTATCGACGTGCGCAAGAAGGTGCTCGGTGAGGGCAAGTACCCCGACGACATCGACGGGCTCGATCAACCGGGCCTGACCTATGCCAGCGCCGTGCGCTCCAAGTATCCGCGCGCCCGTGTGCTCTCCATCGACACCTCCAAGGCCGAGGCCCTGCCCGGCGTGGTGGGCATCCTGCGCGCCGAGGACGTGCCGGTCAACCAGGTCGGCCACCTTATCCAGGACTGGGACGTCATGATTGCGGCGGGCGATATCACCCGCTGTGTGGGTGACGCCATCGTGTTGGTGGTCGCCGAGGACGAAGCGACGCTCGAGAAGGCCAAGAAGCTCGTAAAGATCGATTACGAGCCTCTGGAGCCCGTGCGTAACATCGCCGAGGCCAGGGCTGCCGACGCCCCGCGCCTGCACGACAGCTTCTTTGCCTTTGGCAACACGGTGGAGCTCAAGGACAACGTGTGCCAGAGCCGTCACGTGACGCGCGGCGACGCCGCCAAGGCGCTGGCGGAGAGCGCATTCACCGTGACGCAGCGCTTTACCACGCCCTTTACCGAGCATGCCTTCTTGGAGCCCGAGTGCGCCGTCGCCTTCCCGTACAAGAACGGCGTCAAGGTGCAGTCGACCGACCAGGGTGCCTACGATACGCGCAAAGAGTGCGCCCACATGTTTGGCTGGGACAACGAGCCCGAGCGCGTGGTCGTCGAGACCATGCTCGTGGGTGGCGGCTTTGGCGGCAAGGAGGACGTGTCCATCCAGCACCTGGCCGCGCTTGCTGCCTATAAGCTCCAGCGTCCTGTGAAGTGCAAGCTCACGCGTGCCGAGTCGCTCGCTTTCCATCCCAAGCGTCATGCCATGGACGGCACCTTTACACTGGGTTGCGACGCCGAGGGCAACTTTACCGGTCTGGATTGCGAGATCAACTTTGACACCGGCGCCTACGCGTCGCTGTGCGGCCCGGTGCTCGAGCGCGCCTGCACGCATGCCGTCGGCCCCTACAAGTACCAGAACACCGACATTCGCGGTTTTGGCTACTACACCAACAACCCGCCCGCCGGTGCGTACCGTGGCTTTGGCGTCTGCCAGTCCGAGTTTGCGCTCGAGAGCCTGATCGACTTGCTGGCAGAGAAGGTCGGCCTGGATCCGTGGGAGATTCGTTACCGAAACGCTATCGAGCCGGGCGAGGTTTTGCCCAACGGTCAGATTGCCGATTGCTCCACGGCGCTTAAGGAGACGCTGCTCGAGGTCAAGGATGCCTACTACGCGCACCCCGGACACGCCGGTATCGCCTGCGCCATGAAGAACGCCGGTGTGGGTGTGGGCCTGCCCGATGCCGGCCGCTGCAAGATTCGCATCGAGGACGGCGTGGCTGTGGTCTATGCCGCCACGTCCGACATCGGCCAGGGCTGCAACACCGTCTTTTTGCAGGACGTTGCCGAGGCATGCGGTCTGCCGCTTCGCTGCATCGCCAACGGTGAGTGCTCCACCGAGAACGCTCCCGACTCCGGCACCACGTCTGGCTCGCGTCAGACGGTCGTGACCGGCGAGGCCGTGCGCGGTGCCGCCTTCCTGCTGCGCGATGCCATGCTTGACATCGAGGCCGGCAAGTCTGCGCCCGCCGCTCCCGTGAATGCGCATGGCGACGGCGTCAAGATCGAGTACGACGACGGTCACGCCTATCAGCTGCACACGCAGGAGCTCGTCGCCGGCCAGGGTATGCATCCTCAGGATTCCGCGGCCGCCATCAAGGCACTCGAGGGATGCGAGTTTGGCTACGTGTACTTGGAGCCGACCGACAAGCTGGGTGCGGATGTTCCCAACCCCAAGAGCCACATCTGCTACGGCTTTGCCACGCATGTGGCCATTTTGGACGATGACGGCCGCGTGAGCGAGGTCTATGCTGCGCACGATTCCGGCAAGGTAGTCAACCCCATCTCCATCCAGGGTCAGATCGAAGGCGGCGTGCTCATGGGTATGGGCTATGCGCTTACCGAGGACTGGCCGCTCAAGGACTGCGTGCCCCAGGCAAGGTACGGCACGCTCGGGTTGTTCCGTGCGCCCGAGATTCCAGATATCCACGCCACTTACGTGGAGAAGGACGAGCTGCTGCCCGTGGCATATGGCGGCAAGGGCATCGGCGAGATCGCAACGATTCCCACGGCGCCCGCCGTACAGAACGCCTACCGCGCGTTTGACGGCAAGCTGCGTCCGGATCTGCCCATGGTGGATACCCCGTACAGCCGCGCCCGTCGCCGCGGGTAGGGTAGAGCGTGGACAGCCATTGTTGACGGGCTGTTCGCACTCAGCATCAACCACATACGCTGCGCCTTTGGCCCCGGCTCCATCGCGAGCCGGGGCCTTTTGTTTGGAGCGGAAACTGTGTCCCGGAATTGCCACTCAGAATGGGATGCGCTTTCCTTTTGAGCCTCTAGCGGAAAGCGTGTCCCGGAATTTGGCTCCAGAGTGGGATGCACTTTCCGGTTGGAGCTTCAAACGGAAAGTGCATCCCGGAATCCGCGCCTGGAATGGGACGCACTTTCCGGAACAGCCCTCAACCGGAAACTGCGTCCCAGAATTTCGCTTCAGAGTGGGATGCCGTTTCCGGCTGAACCCTCTGGCGGAAAGTTCATCCCAGAATTGACGCTCGGAGTGGGACACAGTTTCCGGATGGAACCTCAGCGGAAATTGCGTCCCAGTTTGAGCGTCTATTCCGGGATGCAGTTTCCGCTGGGCGCTTCAGCCGGAAAGCGTGTCCCGTTCTGGGCCTTGATTCCGGGACACGGTTTCCGCTAGGTATGCCATATGGAAGGCGCATCCCATTCTGAGCACTCAATCTGAGATATGGTTTCCGCGGTGCCGCCAACTGGAAAGTGTGCCCCAGTTTGATGGGCAGGCGGGCATAAGCTCAACAGCTCCTACAGGTCCACCTCGTTGAGCCATGTCGGCAGCGCGGTCTGCCGGATGCCTGCCGTCTGTAGCTTTTTGGCGAGCACTCCTGCCGAGCGGACCTCGCTGATGGTAAAGCGCAGCAGAGGGTGACCGTAGAGCGATAGATGCGCCTCGCGCTGTCGTTCGGCAACGAGCGCCTCGGCGGTGGTGCGTCCGGCCAGCATAGTCTGGTCGGTATATTTGATGAGCCCGTCGAGCTCGCCCAGCGTGAGTTCCCGCGCCTGGCGCTCCCAGGCAAAGTCCGTTCGTATGGGCTTGGCCGAATCGAAGGGGTCCGTCAGCTCGTATTGAAGCCAGTCGGGCGCAAAGCCCGTCTCGATCATGATGGCTCGGGCGACCGATTCCCCGCCGCTCTCGGCGCGGGCGTCGGCATATCGAAGTGTCGTGAGGGCGGTGCGAATCGTGCGACCATTGCGGGCGGTCGCTCGTTGCTCGACGGCCTCCATCAGCTGTTCCCGCGCAAGGCCGAGCTTTAAGATCGTCGAATCGGCAATGGACATGCCGTCGGCAAAACCGGTCTGCAACAGGCAATCTGTGACCGTTTGGATGGGCGGCGTTACCGATATGCCGGCTCTGCGTATTGCTCCGGCCGGCTCAATCTGGTGTCGCTGAATATGTGCGCCCGGACGAGCCGACGGCTTTGTCGAGCTGCAAACATGCACGACATTCAGGTGTCGCCACGAGACCTCGAGCCCCAGCAGGCAAGCTGCCGAAAACGAGCAGAACGTCCAACCGGGATGGATGATCGCAAGGGCGCGGATAATCTCGCAATGGCGTTGCGCTCGGTTGAGTTCATCCCAGCGCGTTTTTCGCGCAAACAACCCCGGAATGGGCGAGACAACCGTGCCGCCGGTGCGCCGAAGGAGCGCTTTTCGGATCGCCGCGCTCGGGGGAATCAGACAGCGCCCCTCTTGCTCGGCTTGAGTGAGCAGTTGGTCGATGAGCTGGTCATTGCAATGGGTCATGAGCTACCGCCTCCTTTTGGGTAGCAAAAACGTATCAGCTGGAACTTGCCGCTCAGCTGACCAAAAGCTGACCAAAATCTAACCATGCAGGTAGATGACCTGCTTTTGGCGACATATTTCTTGTTTGAATCGGTGGGTGGTAATCGGCGACCGTGAACGGTAGCTAGATATGAAGTCTTGGTAAGTTTCGGGACGTGTACTTTTTGAAAAAGAGCATTCTATCTGCTGTTTTGTGTTTCTGGATCGCATATTTGAAGGTATGTGATAAGGGCAGCGGACTGTCGCCTTGTATCTGCGGAAACTGTGACCCGGAATTGCCACTCGGAATGGGGCGTGCTTTCCGGATGGGATGCTTGGCGGAAACTACGGCCCAGTTTTTGGCTCCAGAACGGGGTACATTTTCCGGAACGGTCCACGTGCGGTGGTGTACCGACCCTTTTGCGTGCGCTGCTTGTCGAATTACGTTATAGCTAGCTATATTATAGGAAGGTATAATATAGCTAGCTATAACGTAAAGGAAGGATGGTCCTATGTTTATCGGAAGAGCAGCGGAAATGTCCGAGCTCAATCGACTGTATGGCACGGGCTCCTTTGAAATGCCTGTGATTTACGGCCGTCGTCGTGTGGGTAAAACGCGCCTTATCACAGAGTTCATCCAAGGCAAGAAGGCTATTTACTTTCAAGCTCGTCGTACAAATGCGGAGGCAAACCTGCACGGCTTTAGCCAGGCGATACTTGCAGGCTCGGTTGGTGCTGCAGGCGTGTCGTTTCGTAGTTTTGACGAAGCGTTCGATGCGTTGGCCACCATGGCTCGCACGGAACGTTTGGTTGTCGTGATTGACGAGTATCCCTATCTCGCCCAATCGAATCCCGAGATCAGCTCGTTGCTGCAAGACAAGATTGATCACCTGTACAAAGAGACCAGGCTCATGCTTATCCTGTGCGGGTCGTCGCTTTCGTTTATGGAAGAGCAAGTGTTGGGCTACGAGAGCCCACTATACGGTAGGCGTACGGCCCAGTTTAAGATCATGCCGCTCGATTTTACGACGACCCTCGGCCTGTGGCATAGCATGGGTCGCGAAGACGCTGCAGTTTGTTATGGCATGACGGGCGGCATTCCTGCATATATCGAGAAAGTCGACCCTGCCGTATCGCTCAAGGACAACATCAAACGTCTTTTTCTTACTCCTACGGGCTATCTCTTTGAGGAGCCGAGTAACCTGCTATTGCAAGAGTGCCGCAATCCCGAGCAATATGATGCGATCGTACAGGCAATTGCTCAGGGGCGCTCGAGAATCTCGGAGATCGCGAGCTCCACGGGAATCCCTGCGAGCAACGTTAAGAGCTATGTGGATAAGCTGGCGTCGCTTGGGATTGTCGAGCGCGAGCTGCCCCTAAACGAGACGAGCAATAAGCGAGCCGTGTATCTGCTGAGCGATCAGAGGTTTAGGTTCTGGTACAAGTTTGTTCCGCAGAACATCGGGCTGATTCAAAACGATATGGCCGAGATGGCGTATAAGCGCATTGAGCCGCACGTATCGGATTACATGGGTACGGTCTTTGAGCTCATATGCAGACAATACGTGTACGAACTCGCGCGGGCGGGCCAGCTCGATGTGGTTCCGGCGAGCGTCGGGCGCTGGTGGGGGACGGATAATCGCACGCATACGCAGGAAGAAATCGACTTAATTGTTGACGATGGCGAGGGCACTGCGCTGTTTGCGGTGTGCAAATGGCGCAATGAACCGGTGGGCGAAGACGTGCTGCAAAAGCTCGTGCACCGAAGCGAGCTCTTTAGGCGGCAGCATAAAAGCTACGTGATCTTCTCGAAGCGTGGCTTTACGCAGGGATGTCGGGATGCCGCGGAGAGTAGGGGAGACGTCAAGCTGATTTCGTTTGCCGAGATGTGCGAGCGGAGATAACCAAGCGCGCTCTGATGTGATGCTCGGAATGGGTCGCGCTTTCCCTTTGGCGGAAAGCGCGTCCCAGATTTCGGCCTCAGAGTGGGACGCATTTTCCGGTAGAGGCCTGGAGCGGAAAGCACGTTCCAGAATCCGGGCAATTCGCTGGTCCGGTGGTTGAGCAAGCGCCGCGCCAAGGATGCCGAGCGTAAAACCTACAATGAAAACGGCGTAAAAACTGCATTGAGAATGGCGTAATTTCGCAGGATGACGTCGCCCGCTGGTGCTGCAGGAGCGGTGACCTGCAGACCTTGGGTTTTCGGACGAGCTTGTGCGAGAGAGCAAGCCAGTATGTGCGCTCGAAGGCCCGCGTTCGCGTGCGCCCCAAGCGCTACTTCTGTGACCCGTCACTTGCGGCGGCGTTGCTGGGGGCTACCCCTGAGCGGCTGCTTGGCGATATGCAAACGCTGGGGATGCTCTTTGAGAATCTCGTCCTGCGCGACGTGCGCGTGTTCCTTTCCACCTACGGCGGTGTCGACAACAGTGTCCATTATTTCCGAGATGAGAAGGGCCTTGAGGTCGATCTGATCGTTGAGCACGACGGGCGCTGGGGAGCCATCGAGGTCAAGCTGAGTGATGCGAAAGCAGACGATGGAGCGAGAAATCTCAAGGCGCTGGAGAGGAAAGTGCTCTCCAATCCTGCCGCCCAGAATGCCGCGCCGGCGTTTTTGGCGGTCGTGGTTGGAAAGGGGAGCATTGCCTACACACGCGACGACGGCGTGGCGGTGATTCCCATGGCGGCACTTGGGGCGTAGTGGTTTTGCGGGCGTGCCGTGCTTCCTTTACCGAAAATCCATTTGGTAAACCAGATGCTCGCGGATAGAATAAAGTTGACGGCAGCCCAAGGGTGATAGCTGGGCAGCGCCGTTGCTTGGTCAAGAGGTCAGTGCCTTAATGGCAGCGACTTGTTATGCTTCGAATGCTGCTTGAGTGCCTCGGAAAGTTCGATAAGCGCCGTGAAGAGCGAGACCAAAGCAACCAAGAGCTCTACGAGCTCTGATGGGCCCGGGATGACCGCTGATTCAAGTCACCGGGCCTAAATCTTTTTCATGCATTTGAATAGAGCGGGCGATTCTCTTGGGGCCGTCTGCATGGCGTGCGACCAGCGCATGGTATTGCGCCCCGCTTTCATGTCCGCACGAGCGCCTATCCTTACGGCAATGTAGCCGCTTATGTAGCAAGCGGCAATTGACGGAGAAAGGCCATAACCGTGTCAGCTGAAAAGACGCCGTGTATCTCGGCTATCGATACGACGAACTTTGCGCGCCAGATCGTGCTGGACTTTGAGTTTGCGCCGGTGCCAAAGCAGCGCCAGCGCCGTGGACTGCGCAATGAGATTATCGAGGTCGGCGCCGTCAAGCTCGATTACCACGGCAACGTTATGGGCGAGTTCTCGCAGTTTGTGCAGACGGAATTTACCGAAGGCGTTGTGTTCCCCGTCCGTGAGCTCACAGGGATATCGGCCGTGGACACCGCGATGGCCGACCCACTCTATGTGGTGATCAAAAGGCTCAGCGATTGGATTGGTCGCTACTCCGCCCAGATAGTTTGCTGGAGCGGGGCGGACCGTCGACAGCTTTTGACCGAGTGCCAGGCAAAGCACATCGACCTTTCCGCATTTCCTACGGATTGGGCCGACCTGCAGGCGTTTTACACCTCGATCATGGACGTGGGCAGCCACGGGTGCGTCTCTTTGAGTGACGCGGCAACGTGGTTCGGCATCGAGTTCGACGAGTCGACGGGTCATGCCCACGGCGCCTTAGCCGATGCGCGCGTGACCGCCAAGCTACTCAAGCAGGTGATGAACAGGGATTGCCGCGTGAGCCCGTGCGCTCAGGAAGTTCGCCAGCGGTGGGGGATGGGCGAGCGAGCTCAGACGCGCCTTTCCAAGAAGTGCCCCGAGCTGGGCGACCTGCTGCTGAAGCTGAAGGCGGAGGGGAGGTAGGGGGCAGACGGCCATCCGGAGGCACCTGATCGGCGGCCCCTCGGGGCTTGCCCGTATCGTAGGCAATGCGCCGAATGCCCGCCATCGAAATTAATCGATGGCCTATTACAGACTGTAATGGGCTTGAGCCATCCCGGGGAAATTGCCGCGTGACCTATAATGTTTGGAACAGTTAAATGCGCTTTTTGCAATTGTGCAGATAGGTTTTGCTATGGTTTTCGATAAAGAGGCTTCGTTCGAAGAAGCGGTCATAACCGTGCTGAAGCAGCACGGCTGGGACGACGCGGGAGGTGTGCTTCGCTATCCCACCGAGCAGGACCTCATCGACAACTGGGCGAAGATTCTGTTCCAGAACAACGCCGACATAGACCGTCTGAACGGCTGCCCGCTCACCCAGGGCGAGATGGCGCAGGTCATCGAACAAATCGAAACGCTCAAGACCCCACTCGCACTCAACGGGTTCATCAACGGAAAGACCGTCGCCGTCACGCGCGACAACCCCGACGACGCGCTTCACCTGGGCAAGGAGGTGAGCCTGAAGATCTACGATCGTCAGGAGATCGCAGCCGGCCAGAGTCGCTACCAGATAGCTCAGCAGCCGGTCTATCCTGCGAAGAACAAGATCCTGAACGACCGCCGTGGAGACCTGTGCCTGCTCATCAACGGCATGCCGGTCATCCATATCGAGCTCAAGCGCAGCGGCATCCCCGTTAGCCAGGCCACTGGTCAGATTGAGAAATATGCCCACGAGGGCGTGTTCACGGGGCTTTTCCGCCTGACGCAGATCTTCGTGGGGATGACCCCTGACGAGGCGCGCTATTTCGCCAACCCTGGCACGGGCGCGTTCAACCCGAACTTCTTCTTCCACTGGGAGGACTTCAACAACGAGCCCGTCTGCGCGGGCGATAAACCCGGAACCGACGAATGGAAACGCTTCACCTCCACGCTGCTTTCCATTCCAATGGCGCACCAGCTCATTGGCTTCTACACCGTGGCTGACAGCTCGGACGGCTGCCTGAAAGTCATGCGCAGCTACCAGTACTACGCAGCCTCCGCCATATCCGACAAGGTACGCAGGTGCAAATGGGACGAGAGGCCCAAGAGCAGCACCCCGGGGCGCCCCGGCGGTTACATATGGCATACCACCGGCTCCGGCAAGACCATGACGAGCTTCAAATCTGCCCAGCTCATAGCCGACTCGCACGACGCCGACAAGGTGATCTTTCTCATGGACCGCATCGAGCTGGGTACGCAGTCGCTCTCCGAGTACCGCGCGTTCGCAGACGACGCCGACGACGTGCAGGGGACCGAGAACACGCAGGTGTTGAAGTCGAAGCTCGCGAGCGACGACCCCAAGAACCGCCTCATCGTCACGTCTATCCAGAAGATGAGCAAAGTGAAGGCCGGCGAGGGTAGGATCACCCAAGCGGAGCTCGGCCGCCTAGCTTCCAAGCGGATCGTGTTCGTCATCGACGAGTGTCACCGCTCCACCTTCGGCGAGATGCTCCAGGACATACGCTGGGCTTTTCCCAACGCGTTGTTTTTCGGCTTCACAGGCACGCCGATTCTCGACGAGAACCAGAAGAAGGGCTCCACCACCGCTATGGTGTTCGGTGAGTGCCTGCACCGCTACAGCATCGCCGACGGCATCCGCGACGGTAACGTCCTGGGCTTCGACCCATATATGGTGACGACTTTCGACGACCACGACGTGCGCGAAGCGGTCGCCCTAGAGCAAGCGAAAGCCGCAACAGTAGCCGAAGCCATCTTCGACGATCGAAAGAGCAAGGTCTTCTACTACTATATGGACTCGGCAAAGGTCCCCATGGGACCGATGGTCGACAGCGCCGGCAACCACATCAAGGGCATCGAGGATTTCCTCACCCGCGCCCAATACTGGCCCGGCACTCCGCACCACGAAAAGGTCGTAGAGGACATCCTGCGCCGTTTCCCGGTGCTCTCCCACGGCAACAAGTTCCATGCAATCTTGGCGACGAGCTCCATCCCGGAGGCGATCGACTATTACCGAGCCTTCAAGGAACGCGCCCCGCAGATGAAGGTGACCGCCCTTTTCGACCCGAGCATTGACAACAAAGCCGGCTCTACGGTGAAGGAAGATGCCCTGGTCGAGCTCATAGAAGACTACAACAAGGCATATGGCCAGGAGTTCACCATCCCCACCTGGCCCGCCATGAAGAAGGATATCTCGGCGCGCCTGTCTCACAAGAAGCCCTACGTCAACGTCGACTCCAACCGCGACTCTCGTATCGACCTGCTCATCGTGGTGGACCAGATGCTCACGGGCTTCGACTCCAAATGGCTCAACACGCTCTACCTCGACAAGGTCATCGACTACGAGAGCATCATTCAGGCGTTCAGCCGCACGAATCGCCTGTTCGGCCCCGACAAGCCCTTCGGCACGATCCGGTATTACCGTCATCCCCACACCATGAAGGGCTATATCGAAGCGGCAGTGAAGCTGTATTCGGGAGACCGACCGCTCGACATGTTTGTCCAGAAGCTGCCGGAGAATATCGCGTTGATGGACGCGCGCCTTCAGGAGATACTCATGGTCTTCGAAGCAGCTGGCGTAGGAGACCTCTCCAAGCTCCCCACATCGCAGGAAGCCAGGCGCAAGTTCGCTAAGGAGTTCGTTGAGCTCAGCGAGTTCCTCGAGGCCGCGAAGGTGCAGGGCTTCACATGGGAGCAGGACACCTACGAGTTTGAGGAGGAGCCGGAAGAAGGCGAGCCGAGGGGAAAGTCCTTCTTCGTGCAACCGGTCATCGACGAGCGGACCTATCTCATTCTCGTGCAGCGCTACAAGGAGTTGTTCGCAGGAGGGGGCGGGCCTGGCGACTCGCCCGAAGCGCCCTACGAGCTCGATGGTCATATAACCGAGATCGACACGGGGCTCATAGACAGCGACTACATGAACGCGAACTTCGAGAAGTGGCTGAAATGCCTTGAGCAGGACGACGAGGGTCTTGCCGCCGCGCGCGAGGAGCTCCACCGATCGTTCGCGTCCCTAAGCCAGGATGACCAGCGCTTCGCCGAGCTGTTCCTTCACGATGTCGAGCGAGGGGACGTCGCCCTGGAAGACGGCAAGACGTTGAGGGATTACATCACGTCCTATGCCCGCAAGGCGAAAAACGCTCAAGTCGAGCGAATCGTCGAGGCGCTCGGCATAGACGGCGAGCTGCTTGACACCATGGCCGCGCTTGACCTGACGGAATCGAACATTAACGAGTTCGGGCGCTTCGACGATTTGAAGGACTCGGTGGACAAGACGCGCGCCAAGGCCTTCTTTGAGCAGAAGGAAGGCAAGACGCTTCCCCTGTTCAAGGTGAACACCCGTGCGGCGGCGCTGTTGAAGAAGTTCATCCTGGAAGGCGGCTTCGACATCGACGAATGAGCGGCCTTTTTGAACAGGCGAAATCGAAAGTTTGTCTATCTGAGGGGATGCATGCGACCACGCGTCCCCTCGTTTCAACTTGGGAACAGCGTAAGTTAGGCGAGGCCGCCACTATTGTGGGCGGCGGCACGCCGAGCACAAATAACGATGCGTACTGGGATGGCGATATAGACTGGTATTCGCCCGCCGAATTGGGCGAGCAGGTGTACGCCGACAGAAGTGTTCGAAGGATAACCCAGGCTGGTTACGATAGCTGCTCGGCAACATTGCTTCCAGCTGGTAAAACAATTCTCTTTACAAGTCGTGCGGGCATTGGCAATACAGCGATCCTTCGCAGGTCAGCATGTACAAACCAAGGCTTCCAGTCTTTAGTCGTGAACGATGATACCGATGTGTATTTCGTCTACTCCATGACCGATCGAATCAAGAAGTTCGCTGAACAAAAAGCTTCTGGATCAACCTTCCTAGAGATATCTGGAAAGGGTCTGGCGGCCGGAGAATTCGCCTTTCCTTCAAAGGATGAGCAGACTGCAATAGGGTCCATGTTCAAGCAACTTGACCATCTCATCACCCTTCATCAGCGTGAGCCAACTCACATGATGAAAGAGGGTAAAAATGCCAATCGGTATCAATGAAGAGTCTCTTTTCTGTGACTACTACTCGCAATGGATTAGCGTCTACAAAGAAGGGGCCATCCGTGAGGTCACCATGGGAAAGTATCGGCTCACGCAGTCTTGGCTCGCCAAGCTAATTCCAGACCTCAAGATAAAAGATCTCGACCGGACCTCGTACCAGCAGCTCATCAATGGTTACGCAGAGCACCACGAGTGCCAGACAACCATGGACTTCCACCATCAGCTTAAGGGGGCGATCCTTGATGCAGTTGACGAAGGGCTCATTCCCCGCGACCCTACGCGCAAGGCCATCATCAAAGGGAAACAGCCGCGGGCGAAAAAGATCAAGTATCTCAACCAGTTTGAGCTTCATGCCATGCTCGGTGACCTGGATTTATCAGGCGGGCCGAGTTGGGATTGGCTTATTCTGATAGTCGCTAAAACGGGCCTGCGCTTCTCCGAGGCTCTTGGGCTTACTCCCGAAGACTTTGACTTCGCCCATCAAACGCTCTCGGTGAACAAGACCTGGGATTACAAGAACGGTGGCGGATTCGTCCCCACGAAAAACGCCTCATCGATGCGGAAGGTTCAACTCGACTGGCAACTCATCATGCAACTTTCTGGACTGCTCAAAGACCTTCCGCCGACCGAGCCCATATTTGTGGAGGGAAAAGTCTATAACTCGACGGCTAACAGCGTTTTGGCGCGCCACTGCAAAAAATGTTGGCGTACCTGTCATATCCGTCCATGGGCTGCGGCATACGCATGCGTCACTTTTGCTGTTCGCCGGTGTCTCTATCGCCAGCGTATCTCGAAGGCTCGGCCATGCAAGCATGACCACCACTCAGGAAACCTATCTGCACGTCATTCAAGAGCTCGAGAACAAGGACATTGACATCGTCATGAGGGCTCTTTCGACTCTAATTTAACCTGTATCAGCAAACCGTGGCTCACGCTGATGAAGGGTGATGAGGGTGTCGAGGTGGCGGAAAAGAGCACCGATTTGCTCCTGTTCCTGACGGCTCCTCGGTATCGGCAACATCACTTCGGCAATTTGGTTCTTATTGATCTTCTTAGGAAATGCGATGTGAAGCGTTCTCCTATACAGCTCCATTTTGGCGCTTGGAGACTGTAGACTTTTGTCGAGGTAGTAGGAATCAACATTAAGCGGCTTGAGCAATGCGAGGCTAACGTAAAACGCCAGCTTGTCGTCGGTTTCCACAACGTTAGATGTACCGATATCGCCAATGCGGGTCATCAGGACATCGCCGCGCTTTGGATACACCGGATAATCTCTGGCAAAAGCTTCCCGTGAGATGAATTTCTGCGATGTAAGTGTCTCTATATTCTCGACTGATAAGAACATAACACCTTCGTCCTGATAGTCAGGAGTTTGATGAACTCCATCATAGACTGCGGCCACATCGCCAAGCTTACGCTGTTCCCAAGATGGAGTCGTCCAATTTGAATAACCGCTTGGGAACAGCGTAAGTTGGGAGAGCTATGCACGTTTTCTAAGGGACATGGATACAGCAAAGCTGACATTAGGGATACCGGCACCCCACTAATCTTATATGGACGCCTGTATACCCACTACGAATCGCGTATCGAGGAAGTAGACACTTTTACCGTTGAGCAGGATGGATCGATTCTTTCAAGGGGCAACGAAGTGATCGTTCCTGCATCCGGTGAGACGGCAGAAGATATCGCTGTCGCATCGTCCGTGCGCAGGTCAGGAATCATTTTGGGTGGTGATTTGAACGTCGTCACCCCGACAGGCAAGCTCGATCCGGACTACACCGCGCTTGCCATAACGTACAGCAAAGCCCATGACGATTTGGCAAAGCGGACACAAGGAAAATCGGTCGTACACGTCCATGGCAACGACATCGCTGAAGTTGAGATCTCTTACCCGTCGGAAAGCGAGCAAAAGCGCATATCATCGGTTGTTCTCAATCTCGATTCCCTCATCACCCTTCATCAGCGTAAGCGTCGTAAGCGGCTATTCACGCATCTTCTCGTCTGGGAACAGCGTAAGTTGGGAGATTGCTTCGACTTCTTGAAGAACAATACTCTTTCACGTGCCGACTTGAATGGCGAGAATGGCATTGCTCGTAATGTTCACTACGGAGATATTCTTATCAAGTTCGGTGATTGCCTGGATGGTGAACAAAGCGACTTGCCGTTCATTACCGACGATACCGTGCTTCCCAAATTTGCTGGGTCGATACTTAGCGAAGGCGATGTCATCTTCGCTGACACGGCAGAGGACGAAGCGGCTGGCAAGTGTATTGAACTGCGGAAACTACCCAAAGAGCCAACTATCTCCGGGTTGCATACGATACCGGCGCGGCCTCGGTTCCCCTTTGGGACGGGCTACTTGGGGCACTACCTTAATTCCGATGCATACCACAGACAGCTTCTTCCCTTAATGCAGGGGATCAAGGTGATTTCCGTTTCAAAGGCCGCTCTGCAAGATACGCAAGTTAGATTTCCTAGCTTGTCGGAGCAATCTGCCATAGGCGTGGCGCTGAGTGAGATCGACGCCCTCATCACCCTTCATCAGTGACAGCCCAACAGCAAGTCGCACGACATTGTTTTCCTCGCTGGAGCGAAAAACCGCCGACTCGACATGGCGAAATCGGCGGTTCTGGAGCTCGAAACAAGAAGCAACTCGCGAAAGTTATTAGACGAACATCCTTTCCAGCAGCGATTTCTTAGTATTCCTCAGCAGTTCAAGCTTACGCTGATGAAGGGTGATAAGGTGATCGATCCGGTCAAATTGCTCGCCGATAAGTCTCTGTTCGTCTACCGAAGGCATACTGATCCCACTCTTCAACAATTTATCGAAGAAGAAATAGAGCCTGACACCGCCTTCTTGTAACATTTCGATTTGCTGAGTAAACAACCGCGTTTTGAACCAATGCCAGAGAAAGCGATTGTCGCAGGTTTCGTCAGCCTGAAAGACTTCATAGAGAGAGCTAACAATTACATTTCTGCTGGTAGATTGATAGCCAATTGAACCAACATTGATTCTGGCGGGGTTGTACGCAAAGCTTTTCGGCTCAACAATCCAATAGCTTGTTTTATCGGCCTCGCGCATCGTTCCGCCGTTTTCGAACTGTTCATCCTGAGGGACGAAGCCGCGATCATTAGTCACAGAATAGCTAGGCAGTTCGAGATTCTCCGAGTTCCTGATTCCAGATGCGGTAACAAAATCTGCAAACTTACGCTGTTCCCAAGGGTCCGTAAAACCGGCGAAGCGAATTTCGGGCTCAGTTTCACCCGGCTTGGGGAACATCTTATCAAGCATCGATTTCTTCAGCTGAACGAGCTTCTCATGCTTACGCTGATGAAGGGTGATGAGGGAGTCAACCTTAGACAAGCAGTCGCCAATCGTCTCACACTCCAACTCGCTGCGAGGACAATCGACCAGCGTATTCCTGAGTTCATCTCCATTGATAGAATCAAAAGTCGAACCAGCGGAAACGGTCGACCAATATTCCTCAGCTTCTTTCTTAGATAGGGTCTGAAACAGAAACTCATTGCCGGCAATTCCAGCGACACCGCGGCCAAGGACCACGTCATAAGCGGTTTTTCCCATTGCGCCGACGGGAGCGCGAACGCTCATGATTAGATCTCCAGATTTGGCTGTCCTTGTGATCTCCGTTGTCCAAACGCGAGGAGAAACCCAGCCATCTTTTAAATCGGCGTTCCCCTGAACGAGAACTGCATCGTTTGGATTGTCCGTGTAGCAAGCTCCATTTGGGGATTGTCCCATTGTTACGGGCGCAATCTCACCCAGCTTACGCTGTTCCCAAGGGTCCGTAAAACCGGCAAAACGAATTTTGGGTACATTAGTCTTTTCCGTCACGCTATTCACCTCCCAACAGTTTCTGCAGTTCAGCAATGCCTGCCATATCGAATTCATTGCCCGTGAGCTGGCCCAACATCGCTGCCAACTCGTTTTCCGCCTCATTAATCTGATTGCACACGTCCGAATAGGTTGTCGCGTACTTTGCATTCAACGCCACAATCTTCGCAATGAAGTCGCCTATAACGGCATTGGGCAGTTCGAGCAAATCAGACTGCAGCGGCTCAATCCATTTCGCAGCCAGCAATTCGTCACACTGGACATCAGTCAAGCCCTCAATAACCTTTTTTGTCGTCTCTTCGAGCGCGACAAGCGCCTTTTTGCTTGCCTTTTTGAGGTCTTTCTCCTCATCGAGCAGAGTCTGAGCACGAACAAGCGCCATCTCAAAGTCGCCATTCGGATGCTCGCCGATGCTCTTCACGGCTTTCTTGAGGGATGCCGCCACAAGCATGCCGTCATCGTCAAAAACATCGCTCGAGCCTTTCTCCTCCTCATCAAGATTCTCAAGAATCTCGTCAAGCTCTTGAGATATTTCATTCAAACGGGATTCGCGCGCGGTAATTTCCTTGACATCATCAGCGAGCAGCTGCTTTTGGACAAGCGCAAACGGCAAAATGCGGCCTGTCCAGCCATCCTGCACCTCAACGTCTTTGCCACTCTTCTTCTTAATCACCATATTTGGATCGACTTTACGCACGGCTTCCCTGCCCTCGGCTTGAATAACCTCGAGGTCACCGGAAATGCCCGTCCATGCATCATCAAGAGCCTGATAGGCATCGTATTCGTCAACAAGCGCGATACCGGAAAGGGCATCGTGAAGTTGCGCCGCAATATGCTCTTCTTCGGCCACGGCGTCGACCTGCGACGCACCGTCCACCAACCTCTTCTGCAGCTCAGCAGGCAGATGCGACAGTGCATCCCGATAGCCGTCCAGAAATGAGACGACGTCAGCGTTGGCCTTCACCGTTGCCGCCACGTCGTCCGTCACGGAAGTAAGGCACGACCCACCGTCCCCACCGTACAGTTGGCCCTTCAGACTCGGCCATTCCTTCCAGTAGCGGTCGAGAGCGTCGATCTCGGCCTTCGGAACTCCGCCGAACATGGTGGCGTACACGTCCCAGCTTTCAGCGGCTTCGGACGAATCAACATAGCGCGGAATGTTGAGGTTGTAATCGTTGGCGCGTATCTCGTCGATGGTCACCAGGCGACTGAACTTGTCGATGGTCGCTCCAGCCGTGACTGCGTCCACGATGCGGCGTATATCGCTCGCGCGCAGTTTGTTGTTTTTGCCTTCCTTCACAAAGTGCTTCGACGCGTCCACGACCAGCACGTCGCTGCTCTCGCGCTGCTTGCGGAGTACCATGACGATGGTCGGGATGCCGGTGCCGAAGAAAATGTTGGCGGGAAGCCCGATAATTGCCTGAATATGGCGGTTCTCCACCAGGTTCTTGCGGATGGCGCCCTCCTCGCCGCCGCGGAACAGCACGCCATGGGGCAGAACGATGCACATGATGCCGTCGGGGCGCAAGTGGTACAAATCATGCAAGAGGAAGGCATAGTCGGCTTTGGATTTGGGAGCAACGCCGAACTTGAAGCGCGGATCGAGTTCTTTGGAGGCTTCGGTAGTTTGTGTGACAAGGGGCTAGCCTAGGCAGCAACGCTCTT
>ENA-ORSQ01000544-ORSQ01000544.1-human-gut-metagenome-genome-assembly--contig:-NODE-544-length-24853-cov-4.411727_pt1 | contig 24853 bp, 16 predicted proteins | sample MGYA00241900_ERZ509164 | MGnify/ENA primary metagenome ERZ509164 (study PRJEB26280, sample SAMEA2338807) | human gut metagenome | biome: human gut; feature: human-associated habitat; material: faeces...
GCCAATGATAGCAAAGACAGTATCAGCCGCCTCACCGATTCTGCCGAAACAGCCATGTACGAGGGAGACGGAAATTGCCTCCTCCGCTTCTACTCTGCTGACGGAAGTACGCAGCTATTCTCTTTCAGCACTAAATTCGAAGCCGACGGAATTAAATTCGAAGAACCGAATGACCAAATGTTTTCATTCAATTCCCCTCTCGGAGCTTGTCCCGAATGCGAAGGCTTCGGTAAAGTGATAGGTATAGATGAACATCTGGTGATTCCAAACCGTGCTCTGAGTGTATATGACGGAGCTGTCCTCTGCTGGCGCGGAGAAAAGATGGGGGAATGGTTACAAGAATTCATTCATGAAGCTCCCGCCCACGATTTTCCCATCTTTGCCCCTTATTATGAACTGACACAGGAACAAAAAGATTATTTATGGCATGGCCCTAGAAATAAGGCCTGTATAGATTCTTTCTTCAGAATGCTGGAAGAAAATCAATATAAAATACAATATCGTGTGATGCTGGCACGATACCGGGGAAAAACTATTTGTCCTGTCTGCCATGGAACACGCTTGAAAAAAGAAGCCGGTTATGTAAAAGTAGGTGGAAAATCCATTTCTCAACTGGTTGACTTACCTATTCATGACTTAAAAGAATTCTTCCGCACTCTAGAACTAGATGCACATGATACAGCCATCGCCAAACGGATCTTAACGGAAATTACCAACCGCATCAACTTCCTCATGGATGTAGGTTTGGGATATCTTACACTGAACCGTCTCAGCAACTCACTCTCCGGCGGCGAAAGTCAGCGCATCAATCTGGCCACCTCATTAGGCAGCAGCTTGGTAGGCTCACTCTATATTCTAGACGAACCCAGTATCGGATTACACAGCCGTGACACTGACCGGCTGATAAAAGTACTTCGTCAGTTACAGGAACTGGGAAACACCGTAGTAGTGGTAGAACATGATGAAGAAATAATCCGTGCTGCCGATTATATCATTGATATCGGTCCTCAAGCAGGACGTTTAGGAGGACAGATAGTATATCAAGGCAGCATGAACGATCTTCAAAGAAACAGTAATAGTTATACGGTACGCTATTTGTTGGGAGAAGAAAACATAGAGATCCCCCGATGCCATCGTCCGTGGAACAATTATATAGAAATAAAAGGTGCACGTGAAAACAACCTTAAAGGCATTGACGTAAAATTTCCACTGAATGTAATGACGGTAGTTACGGGGGTCAGCGGTTCGGGAAAGAGTACGTTGGTACGTGATGTCTTTTACAAGGCATTGAAACGCGAATATAGTGAAGCTAGCGAACGGCCGGGTGAGTTCATCTCTTTGGAAGGGGATGTACAGCTAGTGAAAGATATTGAATTTGTAGACCAGAATCCTATCGGAAAATCATCACGCAGCAATCCGGTGACCTATGTAAAAGCATACGACGAAATACGCAAACTCTTTGCCGAACAGCCTCTTGCCAAACAAATGGGATATACTGCCGGATATTTCTCATTCAATACCGAAGGCGGTCGTTGTGAGGAATGTAAAGGTGACGGTACGGTAACCGTTGAAATGCAATTTATGGCAGATTTGGTATTAGAATGTGAATCTTGTCATGGAAAACGTTTCAAGAGCGACACACTGGAAGTAAAATTTCAAGATAAGAACATCTATGATATTCTGGAAATGACAGTGAATCAAGCTATCGAATTCTTCACCGAATACAATCAAAAAAAGATAGTGAAAAAACTAACCCCATTACAAGAAGTGGGATTGGGATATATAAAGTTGGGACAAGCCTCCTCCACTCTTTCCGGTGGCGAGAATCAACGCGTAAAACTAGCCTATTTTCTGAGCATAGAGAAAGCACAACCCACTATTTTTGTATTCGATGAACCAACCACAGGTCTGCATTTTCATGATATCAAGAAACTGCTGGAAGCATTTGAAGCCTTAATCAGCCGCGGACATACCATTATCATTATCGAGCATAATATGGATGTGATAAAATGTGCCGACCATGTGATTGACCTAGGGCCCGAAGGAGGAAATATGGGAGGAAATCTGGTAGTTGCGGGCACTCCGGAAGAGGTTGCAGCATGTGCGGCATCTTATACGGGACAGTTTTTGAAGGAAAAACTGGCGATGGATTCTCCTGATTGATTTTTTATTCACCGCTGATTGTCCAAACTGACACAAATTATTAAATATGATTATACGCAATATACCACTAGATGATAAATGGGAATTTAAAAGTGATTTATTCCGTTCTGTAAATTTAGCATTTTGTGGTATGATTGCAGAATCATTTTACTAAAAATCTGTTTTAATGTTTTCCGCATTGTCAATCTAAATCTAAACGAAAATATGAGTAAATTTAGAATTGAATTAATAACCTTATAAATCAACAGAATATGAAAAAACTTTTTTTACTACTCTTGCTGTTCCCTTTCCTATTGGGATGTTCACAAAAAGAGAAAGAATTCACCGTTCTTCAATGGAACATTTGGCAAGAAGGAACTGTAATTCCCGGTGGTTACGACGCTATTGTGAATGAAATAGCCCGTCTTCGTCCGGACTTCGTCACATTGAGCGAAGTACGTAATTACGAAAACACCAATTTCACTGCCCGCCTAGTGCAATCATTAAAGGAAAAAGGAGAAACCTATTATTCCTTCTATACCTATGATACAGGTCTGTTAAGCCGATACCCCATCACTGATTCATTAACCGTTTTCCCCGAAAAGAATGACCACGGCAGTATCTATCGCCTTACAGCCGATATGAACGGACAGAAAATAGCAGTCTACACCGCTCATCTTGATTATTTGGATGACGCCTATTATAATGTACGCGGATATGATGGTTCTACTTGGGAAGAAATCCCTATCCCCACTACCGTAGAAGAAGTATTAAAGAGAAATGTAGCCTCACAACGCGATGACGCCATCAGACTATTCATTGAACAGGCAAAAAAAGATCGTGCAGCCGGCTACACCATCATTTTAGGAGGAGATTTTAATGAACCTTCACATCAAGATTGGACTGAAGAGACCAAAGACCTGTATGACCATCATGGCTTTGTAATCCCCTGGACAGTTCCTGTCCTGTTAGACGAAGCCGGATTGAAAGACGCCTATCGAGAATTCTATCCAGATGTATTAAACTATCCCGGCTTCACTTATCCTTCGGATAATCCGGCAAAGCCCGCCGACAAAATAACCTGGGCTCCCAAAGCAGATGAACGCGACCGTATAGATTACATTTGGTATTATCCCGAAAAGGGGTTGAAAGTGAAAGACGCCGCCATTTTCGGTCCGAAAAATTCTATAGTCCGTGCACAGCGTGTTCAGGAAACATCTAAAGACAAGTTTATAGAACCATTGGGCGTATGGCCTACAGACCATAAAGGAGTACTGGTTACTTTCCAATATCCCGCCAAATAATATCGTTTTTCCCAATATTTCTGTTATCTTTGTCCAATAACCTAATTTATTATCCTATGACCAAATGTACACATAAACAGTTAATGACCGCCTGTATGTTAGCAGGCACATTGATGTTGGGAGCATGTACCGGTACTCCCCCTGTAACAAAAGAGGTATCCATTGTACCCATAACCAACCATCTGGAGGAAACAAACGGTGCTTTTGTATTGAAAAGTAATACCTCCATCGGTGTTATTGACGCCGAACTAATTCCCGCAGCCGAGTATTTGGCCGATATGCTTTCCAGAGCCACAGGCTACGACCTTAAAGTCAAAGAAGGCGAAGGAACCATCACCCTTGCCTTGGGTGATGTTCAAGGAAAAGAAGGAGCTTATACCCTGACAGCCGAGAGCGATAAGGTCAACATTACAGGTAACTCTTACGGAGGTGTCATTGCAGGTATCGAATCACTCAGACAGCTGTTTCCCCCGCAAATAGAATCTAAGGAAATTGTTAAAGGTACAGACTGGGCCATACCGGCCGTTAACATTCAAGATGCCCCCCGCTTTGAATGGAGAGGCATTATGCTGGACGTATCCCGCCATTTCTACACAATAGGTGAGGTGAAAGAATTACTGGATGTCATGGCCCTTTACAAGATGAATAAATTCCACTGGCATCTTACCGACGACCAAGGATGGCGTATTGAAATCAAGAAATATCCTTTACTGACGGAAAAAGGAGCATGGCGCAAATTCAATTCTCATGATCGCGAATGCATACGTCAGTCAAAGACTAATAACAACCCGGATATGGCAATTCCTGAAGACAAGATACGCATCGTAGAAGGTGACACCTTATATGGAGGCTACTACACTCAGGAAGATATCAAGGATGTCATAGCATACGCCAAAATACGAGGCATAGATATTATTCCCGAAATTGATATGCCGGGACACATGCTGGCAGCTGTAAGTAACTATGAAGGTGTTTCCTGTTTTAACGAAACCGGTTGGGGAAGCGTCTTCTCCTCACCTGTTTGTCCGGGGAAAGACTCCGCATTGGAATTCTGCAAGAATATTTATACAGAACTGATAGCCCTTTTCCCCTATAAGTATGTACATATAGGAGGTGACGAAGTAGAAAAAACTAATTGGAAAAAATGTCCGGACTGTCAGAAACGTATGCATGACAATAATCTGAAAACTGAAGAAGAACTGCAATCATGGTTCATTCATGACATGGAGAGATTCTTTAACGAGAAAGGCAAAGAAATGATAGGCTGGGATGAAATCATTGAAGGCGGATTGTCTAAAACAGCTACCGTAATGTGGTGGCGCAGCTGGGTAAAAGATGCAGCAACCAAGACAACAGCACAAGGCAACCCTGTCATTTTCACTCCTAACGGACAATTTTATTTGGATTATGCAGAAGATAAGAACTCTATGGCAAGTATTTATAATCTGGATACGACAGACAACCTGACCTCCGAGCAGCAGTCGCTGATTTTAGGAGTGCAGGGAAATATTTGGTGCGAATGGATTCCTTCCAACGCACGTATGCAATATATGGCTATTCCACGTTTGCTGGCTATTGCCGAACTAGGTTGGAGCAAACCGGAGCAAAAAGATTGGAGTGCCTTCCAACAACGCCTGTCTGATCAGTTTGAACGTCTCAATATCATGGGTATCAATTACCGTATACCCGATTTGGAAGGCTTTAATGCCGTCAACGCCTTTATCGGTGAAGGAGCCATCAATGTAACTTGCCTTGACCCCACTGCGGAAATTCACTATACCACTGATGGCAGTACTCCTACTTTACAATCTCCCATATATGAAGGTCCCATCAAAGTGACTGAAACCACAGACTTTACTTTCTGCACCTTCCGCCCTAATGGAAAGAAAGGTGACATAGTCAAGACCCGTTTCATCAAAAGTGAATATACTCCCTCTGTAACTGCCGCTCCTTCCAATCCGGGTTTGAAAGCTACATGGCACGAATTTAAAGGAAATAAATGCAGTGAAATAGAAAAAGCTCCGGTCAATGGTACTTATCCAGTGGAAGATGTTATGATTCCTAAAAAAGTAAAAGGAAATATCGGACTGATTATCAAAGGATATTTCAATGCTCCTCAAGACGATATCTACACTTTTGCACTCCTATCCGATGATGGTAGTACATTAACTATAGACAGTGAACAGATAGTAGACAATGACGGACCTCACGGGCCTAAAGAAATAGTGGGGCAAAAAGCATTGGCAAAAGGATATCATCCAATGGAATTACGTTATTTCGACCAAAACGGAGGACAACTGAAATTAAAAGTAACAGGTAGTGATGGTAAAGAAATTCCGTTCACGCATCTCTATGCGCATTAATCTTACATAAAAAGTTTTTCACCACAGATTATACAGATTTACATAGATTGAATTTCAATGAATTCTCCCATTCAATAATCTGCGTAATCTGTGGTGGAATTAAATCAATCAGAAATAAACCCCGAATCCTATCTTGAATCCTAATTTACTAAATTCTGAAGTATCACTAAAACTCAAGTCATAATATACAGACGGTTCAATAGTCACATTTCTACCCAAGAAAAAAGCATATCCGACTTCCGGTGTCAAACAAACCAGATTCTTTTTAAATCCTACACAAGAAAGGTGTTTATACGCCATTCCTAGTCCTCCATAAATACCGCAACTGGAAAAATAATAACGTCCCTGTGCACCAATACTGGTTTCATCCATTCCATGTTCTACATAATTGCCTTTAAAATTCAGCAACACAGCCACATTATCGGCTACAAATGCGCCGCCGGTTAAAGCAAAACCAAAATTTGTTCCTTCATTCTTGCTATGAGATAGGTCAAGCCCTGTCAATGAAGCATTCACATACCATACATCCTTCTCAAATTGAGCATGTGCACTCAGTGCAGTCATTACCAACAGCATCAAGCTGACTAAAATTTTCTTCATAATGTTGTCGTTTAATAGTTATTTTTTGTTTTCCAAATCACGTTCACGTCTTTCCTCCGCCTTTTCTTTCTTACGAAGGACAATCCATAACAACGCTATAATCATATAGGATAAACCTACTGTGAGATACTTTTCCGTATCACTTATTTCCGTATTGCGCGGAATAAAATAAACGGCCATCGCCGTAGTATAAACCAATAAAGCTACAGGCAACCAAATCGATTTTCTATATTTTTTCATAAACTATGCTGTTTTGTTTCCTATACCAACTTGCAAACCCTATAGCGGCTACCAACGTACAAAGACTACCAATTATATAAGATACATAATCCGAAAACGCTAATCCTTCGGGGGCTATGCAAATATAAGTAGAACATACAGCCGTCATAAACAGGGCAGGAAACAAGGTGATATAATAATTCTTTTTCGCACGTACTAGAAAAACAGTGACCGCCCACAAAGTAAACACAGACAAAGCCTGATTACACCAGGCAAAATAACGCCATATCATATCAAATCCCGCCGCATCACGCTGACTGTACAATAATATACCGATAGTTACCGCAAAAATAGGAATACAAATCAATAAACGTTTCGCTATACTTTTTTGTTCCAAATGCATAAAATCGGCAACAATCAAACGAGCTGAACGCAAAGCGGTATCTCCACTGGTAATAGGAGCGGCAATTACCCCCAGTACAGCCAATAAACCTCCTATCGTACCCAACCATTCCTTGGTTATGCTGTCCACAATAATCGAAGCATTACTCTCCTCCATACCATTTTGATGAAAAAAATAAGTAGCGGCAGCAGCCCAAATCAATGCCACTATCCCTTCGGTCACCATCGCTCCATAAAAAATAGGACGACCATACTTCTCATTCTTCATACAACGTGCCATCAGTGGAGATTGTGTGGCATGAAAGCCACTGATGGCCCCACAAGCAATAGAAACAAACATTATAGGAAAAATTGGTAATCCGGCAGGATGGGTATTATGCAGCCCGTCCGTAATTTCGGGCAATGCCGGATGATTCCATAACAACATCACCAAAATCCCCACTGCCATAAACAATAAAGCAATGGCAAACAATGGATATATTTTTCCTATAATCTTATCTACCGGCAACAATGTAGCCAACATATAATAGAAAAACACAACAATAATCCAAAAAGTAACATCCATATACTCCGGAGTAAGTTTGGCAAGCAATCCGGCTGGTCCTGCCACAAAAACCGCTCCGACTAATATCATCAGCACAACCGTAAAACCACGCATTAACTGCTTTGTGGGAAGCCCTAAATAACGACCGATAATTTCCGGCAAACTCTCGCCCTCATGCCGAATGGAAAGCATTCCGGACAAATAATCGTGTACCGCCCCGGCAAAAATGGTACCTAAAACAATCCACAAATAAGACGCCGTACCAAACTTCGCTCCCATTATAGCACCGAAAATAGGTCCTAAGCCGGCTATATTCAAAAATTGAATCATAAAAATCTTCCAAGTAGGAAGTGGAATAAAGTCAACACCATCCGCCATGGTCAGGGCAGGTGTCTTCCTAATCTTGTCAGGACCGAACACACGTTCCACATAACTTCCATACAAAAAGTATCCGCCTACAAGAACCAATAATGCAATAATAAAGGTTATCATATTCTATTTTTTGTTTTGTTGGGGCAAAAGTAACGAATTAATTGATTACTTCGTATCTTTGCCCTAAAATTAAAGTAAATGCGAACATTCTTTATAACTTTATTACTAGTCATAGTGAGTTTCTTATCAGTTTTCTCACAACCTAAATATGAAATCCGTGCCACCTGGCTCACTACGCTTGGAGGAATGGACTGGCCTCGTAACAAGGCAATAAACGCATCAGGCATCCGGCGTCAGCAAAAAGAATTATGTGATATACTGGATCGTCTGAAAGCCGCCAATTTCAATACGGTATTGTTGCAAACCCGTCTGCGCGGAGATATGATTTATCCTTCCGCCATAGAAACTTTCGCCGAATCACTGACAGGTAGCACAGGAGGGAATCCCGGATATGACCCTTTGGCTTTCGCCATCGGAGAATGCCACAAACGAGGCATGGAACTACATGCATGGATTGTTACGATTCCTGCCGGAAATACCCGTCAAGTACAATTGCAAGGACGTAGCTCCGTAGTACGGAAAAACCGGACAATTTGCAAACTTTATAAAGGTAACTGGTACTTGGACCCGGGAAATCCGGGAACCAAAGAATATCTGTCATGCATAGTAAAAGAAATAACTTCCCGTTATGATATAGACGGCATTCATTTCGATTACATCCGCTACCCCGAGCAAGCCGATAACTTTCCTGACAAGGACACCTACCGGAAATACGGTAAAGGTAAGGAGTTGAAACAATGGCGGCGTGATAATATCACAGATATTGTGCATAGGCTCTATACCGACATCAAGACTATCAAACCCTGGGTGAAAGTCAGCAGTTCCCCTATTGGCAAATACCGAGATACCAACCGATACCCCTCCCGTGGATGGAACGCTTATCATGTAGTTTACCAAGATGCTCAGAAATGGCTAAAAGAAGGTATTCATGATGCATTGTTCCCGATGATGTATTTTCAGGGAAATAATTTCTATCCTTTTGCATTGGATTGGAAAGAGAATTGTGGTAACCGCTGGATAATACCTGGTTTGGGCATTTATTTCCTCTCTCCCAACGAACAAAATTGGCCGTTGGACGAAATAGTCCGCCAACTTTATTTCACCCGTCAGATAAAACTAAACGGACAAGCCTATTTCCGCAATCGTTTTCTATTAAACAACACCAAAGGCATTTGGGACGAACTCCAAGAGAATTTCTATACCACTCCGGCATTGATTCCCCCAATGACCTGGATGGACAGCATCCCCCCATCCACTCCGGCCATGCCTTCCCTGCAACTGTTGCCGGACGGAAAAATGCACATGAGCTGGCAGATTTCCACAGATAACAACGGAGGTCTTGTCACCTATCATCTTTATGCCTCAGATACCTATCCAGTAGATATCACAGATGCCGGAAACTTACTGGAAACCTATCTCACCCATACGGAATACGAATATACCCCTATTTCACCTTGGCGACAAAAACGTTATTTTGCCGTAACTGCTGCCGACCGTTTCGGAAACGAAAGCGCTCCCTTGGAACTGAATGCAATTTCAGAAACAGACATGCCTTTACTAAATGACGGAGATATTCTCACCCTGCCTGAAATAAAAGAAGCAAAAACAGTGAAAATATTTACTGCTACCGGTGAAGAAATAAAATATTTTGTTTATGCACCCCAAATGTCCATAGCCTCATTACCTGGCGGATTCTATACAGTATATATCTTGAATAATGCAGGAGCACAAACCTTTGTCGGAACAATCGTAAAATAAAAAATGCAAACTGTTTCTTTGGTATGACACATTATGTCGTAGCAGATGCCCGGCTCTCAAAAAGTTTGTCTGCCGGGAATATCCATCTTTGTTGTTAAGTTATAATCTGATAAAACTTTACATACTGTTATTTTTCGTTTCCGCACTGCAATGTTTTTTGTCCCGTCACCGCATTATGCTGATATACAGCGATATATGGTGACGTAATTTTCTGTATCCCCACAAAGTGTTTTTTTCGTTTTTCCTTGCGGAAGCCAGCTCGTCAGATGCCAATTGTCATATTGGATACATAATCTTGATATATTTACGGCAGTATCCGTGCAAGAAGAGTGCACCATCTGTACCATCACTCAGGTGAACAGGCCCTGTCATTCGGGTGAAGAGCCGTTGTCACCTGTGTGAAACCGCCGCTTCACACAGGTGAAGCAATAAAGCCATAAAGCTGTTTTCATGGTAACATACTGCCGGCAAGGTACATCTGTTGGAATTTTGCCGCTATGGGTGCGATGATCGCAATGTTGTACATTGACCGCGATTACCTACCGTTTCGGGGCCTTTATAGATATTTTCACACCGGAACATACTGGTAATGAAGACGATGAAGTGACGGGGAAATTTTATATTTCACGTTAAATTAGGCTGTGTTTTCTTTTATAGTCTTTAAGATATTTGATATTAATAGAGGTGGTTGTACTATGCGTCTTTCTTTATGGCGTTATATTGATAAGGCATTGTAACATATAAATAATGTATGATATCAATGTCAGTTCGATATAAATATTAAATTTACTCGTCTAAAAAATAAGAGTATAGCAATAAATCTAAAACAGGAACGGCAATAATATGGAAACAGAATAAATCTCTTCTCCTCTTTTATTTTCATAAAACTCAAGGCTATAAGCAAAATAATAACTATTTTTGCACATTCAATTGAATAAAATATATAACTCATGAGCAATCAACGATACATGCAGCGCGGTGTGTCAGCATCCAAGGAAGATGTGCACAACGCCATTAAGAACATTGACAAAGGTATTTTTCCACAAGCTTTTTGTAAAATCATCCCCGATATTCTAGGCGGAGATCCTGAATATTGCAACATTATGCACGCTGATGGTGCAGGCACCAAATCATCACTGGCTTATTTGTATTGGAAAGAAACCGGCGATTTAAGCGTATGGAAAGGCATTGCACAAGATGCACTGATTATGAACATCGATGACTTGTTGTGTGTAGGTGCAGTAGATAATATTCTGGTTTCATCAACTATCGGCCGTAATAAGCTACTCGTTCCGGGTGAAGTAATTTCCGCTATCATCAACGGAACGGATGAACTGTTGGCCGAACTTCGCGAAATGGGTGTAGGCGTATACGCTACTGGAGGCGAGACTGCTGATGTAGGTGACTTGGTTCGTACCATCATCGTAGATTCTACCGTAACATGCCGCATGAAACGTACCGATGTCATTAACAATGCCAATATTCGCCCGGGTGACGTCATCATAGGTCTGGCATCTTACGGACAGGCTACTTATGAAAAAGAATACAACGGAGGCATGGGCAGCAATGGACTCACCAGCGCCCGCCACGACGTGTTCGCAAAATACTTGGCTGAGAAATATCCCGAAAGCTATGACAAGGCAGTACCTGAAGAACTAGTATACAGTGGCAATTTGAAGCTGACCGATACTGTAGAAGGAAGTCCGCTGGATGCAGGAAAGCTGGTACTCTCACCTACCCGTACCTATGCTCCGGTAGTGAAGAAATTACTGGATGCGCTCCGACCTGAAATTCACGGAATGGTTCACTGCTCAGGCGGTGCTCAAACCAAAGTCCTGCACTTTATAGGAAACAATTGCCGTGTAGTAAAGGACAACCTGTTCCCTGTCCCCCCTCTGTTCAAAACCATCAAGGAACAAAGCGGCACCGATTGGGAAGAAATGTACAAAGTATTTAATATGGGCCACCGCCTGGAAGTTTACCTCTCACCCGAACATGCCGAAGAGGTGATCGCCATCAGCAAGTCATTCAATATTGACGCGAAGATTGTGGGACGTATAGAAGAAAGTGACAAGAAGGAACTAATTATCAAAAGTGAGTTTGGAGAATTCAAATACTGACAAGCAATATTATAATAACGCTTCCAAGCATGCTACATTAAAAAAAAGATTTTTTTATGGCATGGGAGCAATAATATGCTCATTAGTTACAATTGATACAATACGCGAGTTGTATTTCATCTCTACCGCATGGGGTCATGAAACAACTTGGCATGACATACTATATATAGTAAGAAAAGTACTTGCCATACTTGGGTGGATATTACTCACTTGGTATGTCGCAAATAAATGTTTAGAAAAGAATGGCAGAAAACAATAATACATTACTTGAGAAATTAGACGGGTTAGTGGCTCGCTTTGAGGAAGTTTCCACCCTCATTACAGACCCTAATGTCATAGCTGACCAAAAACGTTATGTCAAGCTCACCAAGGAATACAAGGACTTGAATGACATCATGAAAGCCCGTAGAGAATATATACAATGCCTGAATGGACTGGAAGAGGCCAAACAAATCATGACTAACGAATCCGACCCGGAGATGAAAGAAATGGCACGCGAAGAGGCAAATCTCTGCGAAGTCCGCATTCCAGAACTGGAAGAGGAAATCAAACTACTACTCGTTCCTGCGGATCCGCAAGATGACCGAAATGCTATTCTGGAAATACGCGGTGGTACGGGAGGTGATGAAGCCGCCATTTTTGCAGGTGACCTGTTCCGTATGTACTCCAAATACTGCGAGACAAAAGGTTGGAAACTGGAAGTATCCAGCGCCAATGAAGGAGCAGCAGGAGGTTTTAAGGAAATTATCTGCTCCGTAACCGGAGATAAAGTATATGGCACTTTGAAATATGAATCGGGCGTACATCGTGTACAACGTGTACCAGCCACCGAAACCCAAGGACGTGTACATACTTCAGCCGCATCAGTCGCCGTTTTACCCGAAGCAGAGCCTTTTGATGTGGAAATCAACGAAGGGGAAATCAAGTGGGACACTTTCCGAAGCGGTGGTGCCGGCGGACAGAACGTAAATAAGGTGGAATCCGGAGTACGCCTGCGCTACAACTGGAAGAATCCCAACACCGGGATAGTAGAGGAAATCCTGATAGAATGTACCGAAACCCGTGACCAGCCGAAGAATAAAGAACGAGCCCTTTCTCGCCTGCGTACCTTTATATATGATAAAGAACACCAAAAGTACATTGACGACATTGCCAGCAAACGCAAAACGATGGTATCTACCGGAGACAGATCGGCAAAAATACGTACCTACAATTATCCACAAGGACGTATCACCGACCACCGCATCAACTATACCATTTACAATTTGGCCGCCTTTATGGATGGAGACATTCAAGACTGTATCGACCATTTGACTGTAGCCGAGAATGCAGAACGTTTGAAAGAGAGCGAATTATAATTAAAATATCGTAAACCATAAACTGTAAATATAATAATGAACAAGCAACAATTATTTGAAAATATCCAAAAGAAAAAATCATTCCTCTGTGTAGGGCTAGATACCGACATAAAGAAAATTCCCGAACATCTGTTAAAAGAAGAAGACCCGATTTTCGCCTTCAATAAAGCTATCATTGACGCTACTGCCCCTTATTGCATCGCCTATAAACCCAATCTGGCCTTTTATGAAAGCATGGGCGTAAAAGGATGGATCGCTTTCGAAAAGACTGTATCCTACATCAAGGAAAACTATCCCGACCAATTCATCATTGCCGATGCAAAACGTGGCGATATTGGAAACACTTCGGCTATGTATGCCCGCACATTCTTTGAAGAGCTGGACATTGACTCAGTCACCGTAGCTCCTTACATGGGTGAAGACAGCGTGACTCCCTTCCTGAGTTACGAAGGCAAATGGGTAATCCTGCTAGCACTTACCAGCAACAAGGGTTCCCACGACTTCCAGCTGACCGAAGACACCAACGGCAAACGCCTTTTCGAAAAAGTATTGCGCAAATCACAAGAATGGGCCAACGATGAAAACATGATGTATGTAGTAGGCGCCACACAAGGACGTGCTTTCGAAGACATCCGTAAAATTGTCCCCAACCACTTTCTGCTTGTACCTGGAATCGGTGCACAAGGAGGTTCTCTAGAGGAAGTCTGCAAATATGGCATGAATAGTACCTGTGGACTTATTGTTAATTCAAGCCGTGCCATTATCTATGCGGATAAAACTGAGAATTTTGCGACTGTAGCAGGACAAGAAGCTCAGAAAGTCCAGGCACAGATGGAGAAAATAATGTGCCAATAAAACAATGTGCTAATATGCAAATTATCAGGTAGATACATAGCGTAGTACATTGGTTTATTAGCATATCAGCACACTGAATAATCATTCCCCATGAGTGACCGAAAAATTATAAATGACCCCGTCTTCGGGTTTATCAACATCCCGAAGGGGTTACTATATGACATTGTATGTCACCCATTGCTGCAACGTCTTACCCGCATCAAGCAACTGGGCCTGTCCTCTGCTGTATATCCGGGAGCACAACATACCCGTTTCCAACACTCATTAGGTGCTTTCCACTTAATGAGTGAAACTATCAAACACCTTACCGCCAAAGGTAACTTCATCTTTGACAGCGAAGCGGAAGCCGTACAAGCTGCCATCCTGTTACACGACATCGGACACGGTCCCTTCTCCCATGTGCTGGAAAACACATTGGTAGGAGGTGTTTCACATGAAGAAATCTCCTTGATGCTGATGGAACGAATAAACAAGGACATGAAAGGTCAACTCAATCTTGCCATACAGATATTCAAAGATGAATATCCCAAGAAATTCCTGCACCAACTGGTCAGCGGCCAATTGGATATGGATCGTTTGGACTATTTGCGGCGTGACAGTTTCTATACCGGTGTATCCGAAGGCAATATCGGGTCCGCCCGCATCATCAAAATGCTTGATGTAAAAGACGATCACCTGGTAGTAGAGTCTAAAGGTATTTACTCCATCGAAAATTTCCTGATGTCCCGCCGCCTGATGTACTGGCAGGTATATCTGCATAAGACATCGGTTGCCTACGAAAAGATGCTCATCAGCACCCTGCTGCGTGCCAAGGAGTTAGCCGGCAAAGGCGTGGACTTGTTTGCCCCGCCCGCACTGAAATTCTTTTTATACAATGATATCAACCGGGAAATATTCTACAATAACCCGGACTGCCTGGAAAACTTTATCCAACTGGACGACAACGATCTTTGGACTGCCCTGAAAGTATGGAGCACACATCCGGACAGGGTGCTTTCCACACTAAGTATGGGCATGGTTAACCGTAACATATTCAAAGTGGAAATCTCCACCGAACCTTTCAGCGAGGAGCGTAAAGAAGAAATCACCCGGCAAATCGGCAAACAGCTGGACATCCCTCTTTCCGAAGCCGGTTATTTTATCTCTACCCCAAGCATTGAGAAGAATATGTACGACCCGGCAGACGACAGCATCGACATCCTGTACAACGACGGCTCCATTAAAAACATAGCCGAAGCATCGGACATGCTCAACATCTCCCTACTCTCAAAAAAAGTAAAAAAGTACTACTTATGTTATCAACGTTTGCATAGATAAGTATAAAATATTCACCGCAGGACAAGGATATATAAAAAAAAAGTCCGTTATTTGTGTTTTGAAACCATCTAACAACAATAAAACATGGAGTTCTCTGCTAAACAAATTGCAACATTTATACAAGGAGAAATCGTAGGAGACGAGAATGCAACCGTGCATACCTTCGCCAAGATTGAAGAAGGAATACCGGGGGCAATCTCTTTCTTATCCAACCCTAAATACATACCTTATCTGTATGAAACCCAATCGAGTATTGTTTTGGTTAATAAGGATTTCACTCCCGAACAGGAAGTAAAAGCTACCATGATTAAGGTAGACAATGCCTACGAAAGCCTTGCCAAATTATTAAACCTGTATGAACAGAGCAAACCGAAACGCACCGGCATCGACCCGCGCGCATACGTTGCCGAAACTGCCAAAATAGGCAAAGATGTTTACATTGCGCCTTTTGCTTATGTAGGAGACCATGCAGAAGTGGGCGACAATACGGTAATTCATCCGCATGCCACTATCGGAAGCGGTGCTAAAGTAGGCAATGATTGCATTATTTACGCAAATGCAACAATCTACCACGATTGTCGCGTAGGCAACCGTTGCATCCTGCATGCCGGCTGTGTAATCGGTGCAGACGGTTTCGGTTTCGCCCCCACTCCCGAAGGGTATGAAAAGATTCCCCAAATCGGAATCACCCTATTGGAAGACAATGTGGAAATCGGCGCCAATACATGTGTAGACCGTGCCACGATGGGAGCGACTATCGTTCACAGCGGTGTAAAACTGGATAATCTGGTGCAGGTGGCACATAATGATGAAATCGGTTCGCATACGGTAATGGCGGCCCAAGTGGGCATAGCCGGTTCCACCAAAGTAGGCGAATGGTGTATGTTTGGCGGTCAGGTGGGTATAGCCGGACACATCCACATCGGAAACAAAGTGAACCTTGGCGCACAATCCGGTGTTCCCAGCAGTATTAAAGAAGGCAGTGTATTAATAGGTACGCCGCCTATGGAAGTGAAGCCCTACTTCAAGTCACAGTCCGTATTCCGCAAGCTGCCGGATATGTACTTTGAGTTGAATGCGCTCCGCAAAGAACTCGATGAATTAAAAAAACAATTAAATAAGTAACCAATGTTGAAACAAAAGACTCTGAAAGACAGCTTTTCACTCAGTGGGAAAGGTCTTCACACTGGACTTGATCTGACCGTTACTTTCAACCCTGCTCCGGACAATCACGGATATAAGATTCAGCGTACCGACCTGGAAGGTCAGCCTATCATTGACGCTGTTGCCGATAACGTGACCGAAACGACACGCGGCACCGTGCTTTCCAAAAACGGGGTTAAGATAAGTACCGTAGAGCACGGCATGGCTGCGCTTTACGCTTTGGGCATAGATAACTGCCTTATTCAGGTGAACGGTCCGGAATTTCCTATCCGTGTGGCCTTTATGAAAGACGTAGCTCTGATCGGAATCGACACTTCAGGAGTATCCCTCCATAAGAGAGGGTATCGCCAGATGACTGTCAAGGCACCTATCACCGAGACGCTTGCCAGCGCTCTTTTGATGCTCACCCCCTGGAAAAAGGACCGTATTCTTGTCGATCCGTTCTGCGGAAGCGGCACCTTTCCTATTGAGGCGGCAATGATGGCAGCGGATATGGCGCCGGGACTGAACCGTCATTTTCTGGCCGAGAGCTGGGAGCATCTGATCCCGAAGGAATGCTGGGAGGATGCAAGAGAAGAAGCCAGAGAACGTGTAAATCTTGATATTGAAACCGATATCCAGGGCTTTGATATCGATGCAGCTGCCATCAAGGCAGCACGCGCCAACGCAAAAATGGCAGGAGTGGACAGACTGATCCATTTCCAGCAGCGCCCGGTCAGTGAACTCCGCCATTCCAAACCCTTTGGTTTTATCGTGACAAATCCGCCATATGGTGAGCGGATCGAAGAAAAATCCAATCTCCCTGCACTGTACCGTGAGATCGGTGAAAGCTATAAGGGGCTGGATCGATGGTCCATGTATCTGATCACTGCCTATGACAAGGCAGAGAATGACATCGGCCGTAAGGCAGATAAAAACCGTAAGATCTATAACGGAATGATGAAAACCTACTATTACCAGTTTCTTGGACCACGTCCGCCGAAGAAAGGAAGTATTAAAGAATGAAAAAGATCATTTTTGCTACCGGAAATGAGGATAAAATGAAGGAGATCCGAAGGATACTTGCGGATCCTTCTCTGGAGATCCTTTCCCTGAAGGATGCCGGGATCCATGCGGATATTGATGAAAATGGAAAAAGCTTTGAAGAAAATGCCATGATCAAGGCAGAAGCAATCAGTAAAATGACTGGCGAGATCGTTCTGGCAGATGATTCCGGTCTGGAGATCGACTATCTGAACAAAGAGCCGGGAATCTATTCCGCACGCTATATGGGTGAGGATACTTCTTATCATATTAAAAACGCAAACCTGATCCAGCGTCTGGAAGGTGTACCTGATGAGAAACGTACTGCACGTTTTGTATGTGCTATTGCGGCAGTTTTCCCGGATGGCAGAAGAAAGACAGTCCGTGCTGCCATGGAAGGCCGCATCGGCTACGAGGAAAAAGGGGAGAATGGCTTTGGCTATGACCCGATCTTTTATCTTCCGGAATATGGCTGTACTTCCGCAGAGCTTTCCATGGAAGAAAAGAACAGGATCAGCCATCGTGGAAAAGCTCTTTGCCTTATAAAGGAAGAGCTTGTATGAAGGTGCTGATCGTAAGCGATACTCACGGAAGAGATGAAAACCTGGAGATCGCGATAAATCGGGAGGCTCCTTTTGACATGCTGGTACATTGCGGAGATGTGGAAGGCAGAGAATTTTATATCGAAGCCCTTGCAGAATGTCCCTGCAGTATTGTGTCCGGAAATAATGATTTTTTCTCGGATCTTCCGAGAGAAGATGTGATCGAGGTCGAGGAAAATAAGATTCTGGTAACTCACGGTCATTACTACGGTGTATCCATGGCCTTTGATCAGCTGGCAGAAGCTGCCCGCTCAAGGGGATGCAATGCGGCTTTTTTCGGACATATCCACGTACCGGTTGTTGAAAAGGAAGCAGGTGTGCTTCTGGTAAATCCCGGAAGTCTGGCTTATCCCAGACAACGGGGACGCCGTCCAAGCTATGCAGTAATGGAGACAGATGGAAAGGGCGAAATGCACGTAGAGATCCGTTACCTCTGATTCCGGCAGAAAAAACAAATAAACTGTCATAATTGATAAAATTTGTGCCAATATTCAGCATATATTAGTCAAAAACGATTGCGAAAGTCAGCTATGTGCTATATAATGAACAAGTAGTTGTTTTCTAGTAATATAGAGCATTCTTTAGGGTACTGACCATGAAGGGGTCTCGTTCCTGAGAATGCAGCAGAGCGGAATGAGAAGGTCCGCTTTACATAAATGAAGGGGGAAAATACGCATGACTGCGGTTATTATAGGGAGTATCGGCTTTTTATGCTGCTTCCTGTATGATCATAACAGTATCCGACTGAAAAAAAGCTTTCTCCACCCGTTTTTTAGCATAGGATGTTTCCTGATCGCAGTGTCAACAGGTCTGGTGATCCGGAACTGCTGGCCGCGGCGGGGAAGTTCTTTTTTTATTTCTGCTGTTTTTCTGGCAGCAGCGCTCCTGTTTCTGGGACTGTTGATCTATACATTGTTTTTTGCGCTGCCCTTTGATGAGACATATGTCAAAGAAAATCATGAAAGGCTGGCTTATACAGAGGGTGTTTATGCACTCTGCCGACATCCTGGCGTTCTGTGGTTCGCCGGATTTTATTTTTGCCTGGCCGGATTTCTGGGATCCGGGAAGGCGCTGGGGGCTTTTGTGGTCCTTATCGTGTGGAACATATTGTACATTTTTTACCAGGACAGGATCGTGTTTCCGGAAACATTCAGTAATTACGGAGCGTATCAGCAGACAACTCCCTTTCTGATCCCAGACCGAAACAGTACAGCTGCCTGCATAAAAACATGGCGAAAAGGGGGGAAAAGGCGGTGAGTCTTGGCGAAAAGCTTCGAAAACAGCAGTATGATGCTATCTGGAAAGAATATTGCGGATTTCTTGATCTGACAATGCAGGATTATATGAAGATCCAGAATCGCCTGATGGAAGAGCAGATCCAGCTCTGGTCAGACTGTGAACTGGGCAAAAGCATTCTGAAGGGCAGGAGGCCATCCGGGATCGACGAGTTCCGTCGGCTGGTACCTCTTACCACTTATGAGGATTATGCCGACATGCTTTTGAAGAAGAGAAGCGAAACACTTCCGGGTAATCCGATCATCTGGATACAGACGACCTGGGAAGGCGGACGCCATCCGATAAAGGTAGCACCATACACAAGAAGTATGCTGGATACCTACAGGAACAATGTAGTTGCCTGCCTCATATTGGCTACAAGCCACGAAAAGGGCAAATTTGATGTGGAGGAAACGGACAAGATCCTTTACGGACTGGCACCGCTGCCTTTTGCTACCGGTCTTTTTCCACTGGCGCTGAAAGAGGATATCGACATCCGTTTTCTTCCGGAAGTGGAAGATGCGGTAAATATGAGCTTTGGTGAGCGGAACAAAGAGGGCTTCAAGATGGCCATGAAACAGGACGTGGAATTTTTCTTCGGACTTGGAAGTGTGGCCTATGCAGTAAGCCAGAGCCTCACTGGAAGCGTATCATCAGGAAAGAGCAAAACATCCTTTTCGGAACTTCTGCAGTATAAACCAAAGATGCTGAAAAGGATCCTGAATGCCAAAAAGATCTGTAAGAAGGAGAAACGGGAGCTTCTTCCGAAAGATCTTTTTCACCTGAAGGGATTTATGGTGGCAGGAACTGACAACCAGTGCTATAAGGATGATCTGGAGGAAATGTGGGGAGTTCGGCCCATGGAACTTTTTGCGGGAACGGAACCTTCCATTATAGGAACCGAGACCTGGACCAGGAACGGAATGTACTTTTTCCCGGATACCTGCTTTTATGAATTTATCACCGAAAAAGATATGCTCCATAATTATGAGGATCCCACGTTCACTCCTCCGACTTATCTTATGGATGAGGTTGTCCCCGGGGAGAAATATGAGCTTGTGATCACTGTGCTGAAAGGCGGAGCCTTTGCCAGGTATCGTGTGGGAGATATGTATCGGTGCGTGGGGCTTACCAACCAGGAGGACCGGACACAGATCCCAAGATTTGAGTACGTAGACCGGGTTCCATGGATCATTGATATTGCAGGGTTTACCAGAATTTCAGAGAATGGTATCAAAAGTGTGATCCAGCTGTCCGGGCAGCCGGTTACGGATTGGATCGCAGTGAAAGAATATAATGAGAAAAAACGCCCATATCTGCATCTTTATATAGAAGTAAAAAAAGAAGCGCTGATGTATCAGGCTATGAGCACGGATATTCTGAAAGAACTTCTGACCACGTATTTCAAATATATCGATCAGGATTACCGGGATCTGAAGAAAATCCTGGGAATGGATCCCCTTGTGGTGACCATCCTGCGCTGTGGTACCTTTCATCTGTATGAGTCCAGAAAAGGACGGAAACCACGGCATATGAGCACTCCTTATTATGAGGTGGCGGAACTTTTGAGACTGCAGGATGAAATCGGATTCGGGAATATGAGGAAGTAACTATGGAAAGCTATATATCATTTTCAATCATTTCAGTTTTTTTCTATACATTTATGATACTGACTCTTCTGGCTGGTAAGCGCAGCCGGATCATCAACAGTTTCATGTGTGTGCTGGGAGGAATGCTCTGCTGGACGTTGGGCTCTTTTCTGATGCGTATGGAGGCAGGACCCTCTTACATCCTGTGGTATTATGTGTCTCTGGCCGGAATCCTGTTTCTGCCATATTTTTACTATGTGTTCATCAGTGAATTCATGGGAGTGCGTATGGGCAGAAAAAGCAAGATCCCATTGCTTTTGATGCTGCTGCTTTTTGCAATCAACATCCCGGGCGGGATCATCCTGCGCTGGCCGGATCTGATCCGTAAAAACGGTGGTGCGCATTTTGTTTATAAGATCACACCCTGGTTCCTTCTGTTCTTTGTGGTGGCAGGAATCACCATTATTCAGATCTTTATCACCATGTACCGCGGATGCCGGAGACATCCCGGATACCGCAAACAGATCGAACCGATCCTTGTGGGGATACTGATCATTTTTGTGGGAAACCTTGCGCTGGCAGTGCCGGTATTTTCCGGATTCCCCATCGATATTGTCAGCGGTCTGATCAATGCTGTCCTGATGCTTTATGCACTGACCAGAAGACGGCTGTTCCAGATGCGCCGTCTTGCGTCAGATGGGGTTTGCTTTGGTGTGGGCGTGGTCCTGACGGTAGTACTGTTTATCAATCTTTCACCGTACCTGATGAGTTATATCCGAATGCTGCTCCCTGCAGCCAGTGAGTATCATGTGCTGATCTTTTCTTTCGTTTTTCTTATATCTGCATGGCTGGTCACAGTGCTGTGGAAATGTCTGATGAACAATGTTTTTATCAAAAAAGAGATCCAGCAGTCTCAGGAGCTGAAAGATTTTAGCCAGTCAGTATCCAGGACACTCCGGGTAGGAGAGATCCTGCGCAATACGGTAAATGTGTTGAAGGAAACTACCAATGCAGGACGGATCTATATTTGTCTGAGAGACAAAAAATCAGGGGAATATCAGGCTGTTTACAGCAACCGTCCGTTGAACGATCTGACCTTTTCACTGAAAGCGGATAATCCGGTGGTCACCTGGCTTACCAGAAATGAGGACTGTGTGGTGATCCGGGATTTTCGTTCTTCCACAGCCTACAAATCCATGTGGGAGTCGGAAAAACATATGTTTTCAGAGCTGGGTATCGAATACTGTGCAGGTCTTCGCCAGAATGATGATCTGGCCGGGATTATTGCGATTTCCGGTGACGGACACAGGAATCTGAACCATAATGATCTGGCCATGCTGTCTTCGGTCAGTTCGGTAGCTTCCATTGCCATCAAAAATGCCAGACTTTATGAGGCGGCATGGACTGAGGCAAGGACCGATGAACTGACGGGCCTTCTGAACCGGAAATATTTTTATGAGATCCTGGATGAGGAATACGAAAAAAATAAAGAGGGTTCGCTTGCACTGATCCTGTTCAATATTGATGATTTCAAGCTGTACAATCAGCTGTACGGAAATCAGCAGGGAGATGTTGCACTTCGAAAGGTGGCAGATATCATCCAGGCAAGTGTGGGAGAACAGGGATATGTGGCACGTCACAGTGCCAAGGAATTTGCGGTCCTGATGCCAAATTACGATATTTTTTCCGCCAGAAATCTGGCAGAATCCATACAGAAGCAGATCCTGCATATGCGCAACGATTCTGCAGACTACAAGCTGAAGATCCTTACGGTAAGCGTGGGGATCAGTGCGGCGCCTTATGCGGCACGCTCAGCAAAGGAGCTCTTGGATAATGCGGACCTGGCAGTATATCATGTAAAGCGCAGCGGTAAAAACGGCATCGAGATTTTTGACACCATGCTGAAGGAAAGCCTGGATGAAGAAAATGCGGGTAAGAAATCCGATCATGAACATATTTATCAGTCCTATGAATCCACGATCTATGCGTTGACTGCAGCCATTGATACCAAAGATCATTATACCTTCGGACATTCCAACAATGTGGCTTATTACGCAACAAGTCTTGCGAAGGCGCTGAACTATACAACGGAAATGGTGGAGATCATCCGTCAGGCGGCGCTTCTTCATGATGTTGGAAAGATCGGGATCCCGGAGCATATCCTGAATAAAGAAGGCAAGCTTACGGATGAAGAGTATGAGATCATGAAAGGTCATGTGGAAGCGTCCATCGGGATCATCCGTCACCTTCCGTCGCTGGATTATGTTATCCCTGCGGTTATCGGTCATCACGAACGTTATGACGGAAACGGCTATCCAAGGAGGATCGCGGGAGAAGATATCCCGGCATCTGCAAGGATCCTCTGCATCGCAGATTCCTTTGATGCCATGACATCCAAACGTTGTTATAAAGAACTGATGCCAGCGGAAAAAGCTCTTCGGATCATAAGAGAAGAGGAAGGAAAACAGTTCGATCCGGATATGGCGGAGGTATTTATCCACATATTTCGGGAAGGAAAGATCCATCTGGCAGAACCGGCGGAGTTGAAACGGGAAGAAAAAGCATAAAGAATATTAAGATTACGGGTCTGACAAGCTATGTCAGACCCGTTTTTGTGAAGAATATGAAGAAAGCTTTATTTATCATCTCCGGTAAGGCGAAGTACATCCCGGATCTCATCCACATTCATATCCAGGATCACGGCAAGCTCATCAATGGTGAATTTGGTGGCGTCATCATCGTCTGTGAGTTCTTTAACCGCAGCCTCCAGGTTTTCTACCTTGGATACCAGATAGTCGTCACGGAATTTCTGCTGTGTCTGTTCCTCGATGGCATGAAGGATCCCACTGCGGATACGACCACGCATCCAGGTGTCGTTTTTCTCCTGTGGGGCAGTTTCTTTGAGAGACGCCAGAAGGGCCAGATTTGCCTCCTGAATGAGATCGGCCAGGTGGATTTCCTCACAGTTCAGTTCAGCGGCCATCTGGGCTGCCTGAGCCATGTAGAACTGTGTCAGTGCACCTTCGGCAGCAGTGTCACCCTTTGCAAAGGCATGAAAGAGGGACGCAAGATCATCCGGATCAAGTCCTTCCGGGGAAAAGCTTTCCATATAGTCACTGAGATAAGCCTGTTCCTCGGCAGTAAGAGCAGCACGGGTACCCGGAAGCTCTTCTTTGTCGCTGGATTCGGATGAAACAGCATCTGCTCTGGCAGCACCGGTGCCTTCATCGGCGCCTTCGATGGTGATCCCTTTTAATTTGAGATACTGCAGGATCTTTACAAGCTGTGAAGTGCTCAGATCCGATTCATCGAAATGATCACGGATCTGCTGCTGGGAGAGCTGCTTATTGTTTTCCTCAGCGATGGCACAGATGTCATTAAGCTTCTGCTGAAATAATTTTATATCCATGTAAAAACATCTCCTTATTATTTGCTTTTTTTCTTGACTTTAATTATGGTTTCATGATACCATAAGCCAGTCGCAAATGACAAGAAAACCTTTAAATAGGCGGAAAAAACGTGAAAAAAAGTTTTTTTAAAAAAATTCAAAAAAGGTGTTGACATTTGTAGATTGCTATAATATAATATCACTTGTCGTCAGGCAGGAAACGAAAACGAAACACAAACGAAGACGACAACAACTTAATAAAAACCATAAGTAAATGGTACATCGGGGTGTGGCTCAGCTTGGCTAGAGCGCCTGGTTTGGGACCAGGAGGCCGCAGG
>ENA-ORSQ01000545-ORSQ01000545.1-human-gut-metagenome-genome-assembly--contig:-NODE-545-length-24816-cov-218.602964_pt1 | contig 24816 bp, 15 predicted proteins | sample MGYA00241900_ERZ509164 | MGnify/ENA primary metagenome ERZ509164 (study PRJEB26280, sample SAMEA2338807) | human gut metagenome | biome: human gut; feature: human-associated habitat; material: faeces...
CAGGGATGTTTCCAGCTTGTTTTTAAGAACAGAGAACTGGACACCCTAATTAATTTAAGAAATAATATGGCAAAAAAATATAGTATTTTTTAAAAAGTAAAAACGGAAATAGTGAATTTAGTAGGAAGAATATAGGCCTATTCAAGATGCATTGGAAATGCATACCCATGGTAGACAGTTAAGTTTGGTCTGATAATATACAAATTTTTAGGCTCAGCAGAACTGCTGAGCCTAGTCGCAATCTTCTAGAAGCTATCTGCTCTCACCTCCTAAGTAGTCTTCTTTAACCTGAAGAGTTATCTTCGTTAACCACAAGAGCTATCTCCATTAACTGAATGAACCATTTCATTGCACTAAAGAAACTGTATAAACTAATTCGGTGAAGCACTTTATTTAGCTGTATCTATATAACCAGTTAGTCCGCCTTGCAGCATCGCAGCATTGAGACTGACGGCTGCCGTACTGGAGGAATTGTAGCATTCTACAGTCGCCTTACCGTTTTCATCGGTTGTAACAGATGGGTTCCAGTACAGAGTACGTCGCTTGTCGGTCGGGTCGAATGAGTTGAGATCTCTGTAAACAGGACTGTAGAAAGTGGAAGGGCGGTTGTAGCCCTGCAACATCGTATGCCTGATGCCACGATGCGTCTTGTAGGTCTTCTCCGGATCCCAGCCGTCTGACATCTGTACGGAACATACAATGCCCGCTTTCTGATTCTCCAGTCCGTTTTCTGCATGGATTACATCGCCACTCCAGGTGTCCTTCAGTTGGTCTCTTTTAACCTGAAAGTTCTTATCCATCGTATACACCTCGTTGTTGCTCAACGTATTATCCTCGTAGATAAGAATACTCTTGATGGCATCTAAGTCCTTGCGGAAGAAGTTTTCATCCAGCACCTTTCCGTTCACATAGAAAGTGATAGGGATAGAGCCGTACATGTAGGTACGGTCGGTGCCATTGATGGTGTCGCCATGACTGGAATCACTTACTTCAATATGGATATTCTTATCGAGTTGGGGCAGTAGGTTCTCTAAGAGACTTACGTCTTTGCCCTCGTCTCTTACCTTGTCTATAAAGCGGCTAACATCATAGAAACCGAAGATACGGCGCTCGAAATGTTCTGTCTCCTTCTGCTTGTTGCCTTTCTTCTTAGCCTTGACCGTTACTTCTCCCAGCATGATGGCATCTTTCGACATCTGTTCCTTGTATGCAGCATCTACCTCTTCCAGCTGCTGGGTGTTAACCTGCAGCTTGTACCAGAGAGGGTGGGTTTCGTAGTAGGCAAGGGTTCGTGGCTGCGGCTCGAAATTGCGGAAGATGCTGACGTTGGTCCAGCGGTTCTGATCCTTTCCTTGTCTGCGGGTCTGGATATAGGAGTCCATCTCTCCCTCGAACATGTTGAGTGACATGTTGAAATAGCCTTCATCATCGGCATTCGTGTTTCCCGCTACTACTACAGAATCCTTTTTGGCAAGAACGCTTACCCCGATGCCTTTCTGTGGCTTGCCGAAGAGTGACTTCACTCTGCCATGAAGGGTGAGTTTGAGTTCTGGCAGATACTTCGGAGTATAACTGGCAGAACTGATTTCCTGCTCTACATCATATCTTCTCCATCCTTTTACCAGCAGCAGATTGTCTAATAAGCGCTGGCGAATCGGTTTGCGGTCGATGAAATAATAGGCAGGATTCGGAATATAACCCTTGAGGTCGGAGGTAAGCAGCAGGTCGGTCATGATGTTGTCGCCATATTGCTGGTTGTCTGATTCCAGCGCATCTCTCACGCTGACCGATAGGGTGGCGTTCCTGAGCGGATTGCCATTCTGGTCTTTTGCCTGTATCTGATAGGTTACCTTCTGGAATGGGCGGTATACGAGGGTATCGGTATGAGCCTCTAAGGATAAGGTATCCTTGGGATAGACAAAGCAGAAGCGGTCTGCCATCACCTTGCCCTGAGAACTGATGAGGGCGATGCGGTTGATGCCGGCAGGCAACTGACTGCTGGATACACGGAATCGGGCGATGTCCTGGTTCTTGAAATCTACCTTCTGGTAAAGAATAGGGAAACCGTGGGCAAAGAAGAATACGGTACAAGAGGAACTTGCTGTAGCACCGGCAGTATTGCCTTCAGAGCCGGCAGCAAGATTTCTGATAACCTGTACGTCGATATAATCCTTGCTGTTGGTTGCCGCCAGGGTGATGCCCTGTTCTTCAGCCTTCGGCAATTCAAACTGATATTCTTCTCCCTTATATATCATTCTGGCAAATGTCTTGTCGCCGGATGGCGTATATCTGAAGGTTCCTATTCCATCGTGAAGAGCTTTGATAGGCTGGCGCTCTTCACCTATATATAATGTACCTTCTGCATTCACGCTTCCGCTGTCTGTAGCTACCGTTTCAAAGGCTACGGTACAGGGAATGCCTTTTACGAGTCTGCCTCCTTCAGGAAAGAAGCGCATGCTGAACTTGGCTTCTTTCTTTTCTTTGGGGCGTTTCTGCATTCCTCCTTCCAGATTGTATTCGGCAATCTGCCGTTTCCCGGCTTTATCGCCTATCATCTTGCGATAGATGGGAAGAACCCTGGAGTAATATTGTGATTCCGGGGCTGAAAGCATCCATTTGGTATAGGCCCGCAGTTCGAAATAACCGCTGAAGAATGAGTTGGTGAGCGGAATCTGCCCGATGGCGTATCCGTCTTTAATCTCTGCAATCTGCCGGCTTACGATATTGCCCAGCGGATCTAGCAGTTCTACATAGAGCGGCTTGCTGATTTTGGTAGGCTGGTTACTTTCGGCTTGTACTACGTAGGCTTTATACCAGATAGTATCGCCCTGATAGTAACTGTTGTTGTCGAGATGCAGATAAGCCTTTTCCTGTGGGTAGGTTGCAGCAAACTGTTGGGCTCGTGCAAACATACCCTGAAAGACATCACCTGTCTGTTGGGCATGCACTCCTACAGAACAGAGGAGACAGAATGCCGTGATAATCTTACACTTTTTTGTCATATTCGTTTTTTTATTTAGATTGTAATTGCTTCTGATTGATGGTGTAAAGGTACGAAAATAGGGGAGTAATGTTGTTCACAGAACGAGAAATAGCGTACAATTATCGTGATTTGGAGGTAAAAATCATAAAATGTGCTGTTTTATAGCTATTTTCTATAGGGTCTGTTTCAAATAATATGGCTAATTTCGCTGAGCAATTATCAATAAAAAAATATTTATGAACAAAAGACTAACAATTTCCAGTCTTCTGCTTACGGTATTGGCTTGCAGTTTGCCGATGAATGCAGGAACTGCCAGGAAGAGTGTAACTAAGAACAAGTATGCAGGTTATCTCTTCGCTTATTTCGAAGGTAGTGGTGACAAGCAGGAGCATCTTCGCTTTGCTGTCAGTGAGGATGCCAAAAACTGGTATGCGCTCAACGATAACCAGCCAGTCATCGCCAGTGATTCTATCAGTACCAGCGGCGGTATCCGAGACCCTCATATCCTCCGTGGTGAAGATGGCTGCTATTATATCGTGGCTACCGATATGAACACCATGAAGAATGGATGGAAGGATAATCCGGGCATCGTATTGATGAAATCGAAGGACCTGGTGAACTGGACGCACTCTAAAATCGTGTTGAAGGAAGACTACAAGAAGCACTTTAGCGATGCTTACTGGGTATGGGCTCCTCAGACCATCTATGACAAGAAGGCAAAGAAGTATATGATTTACTTCACCCTTCAGCGTACTGGTGATGGCAGAAAGAGTATGATAACTTACTATGCTTATGCAAATAAGGATTTTACTGGCTTTGAAAGTGAGCCTAAAGTTCTTTTTAAGGCTAAATACCATTGTCTCGACAACGATATCATAGAGCGCAACGGCGTTTATCACATGTTCTACAAGGGAAACATCAAGAATGCCGAGGGCAAGGAGATACAGAATGGTATCCAGCAGGCTACTGCCAAAAAACTGAAGGGACCTTGGAAGGAGGACTTCAAGTTTATCGATGCCTATGCTGACACCAAAACCGGTGTAGAAGGTTCCGGTGTCTTCAAACTCAACGATAAGGATGAGTATGTGCTGATGTACGATCTCTACGGTTCAGGCAGATATGAGTATCAGACCTCCAAGGATCTGAACACCTTCTCTACCAAGCCAGCGTCATTCCGCAAGGATTTCTTCCCTCGTCATGGCACGGTTTGCTCTGTTACCAAAGACGAAATGGAGAGATTGCAGCAGAAGTGGGGGTATGTTCTCAATCGTTCTTACACGGGACAAGGCAACCCTATCTTGCCAGGTTTCCATGCAGACCCTGAAATTCTGTACTCCAACAAGACGGGTAAGTATTACATCTATTCTACCACCGATGGAAAACCGGGATGGGGTGGATATAAATACTACGTATATTCTTCTTCCGACCTGAAGGAGTGGAAGAACGAAGGAGTAGCGCTCGATGCAAAGAACGGTCAGATATCCTGGGCTAACGGCAACCTCTGGGCTCCGGCAGCCATTGAGGTGAAGCAGAAGGACGGAAGCTACAAGTACTTCCTCTATTATAGTGCAAATCCGAAAGAAAAGGGAGGTAAGAAAATGGGTGTTGCTGTAGCTGATTCGCCAGTTGGACCTTTTGTAGACTTCGGAAAGCCTATTGTGGAAAAGTCACCTGTTGGATGGGGACAGCAGATTGATGTGGATGTCTTCATTGATCCTGTATCTAAGAAGCCTTATCTGTATTGGGGTAATGGCTATATGGCAGGTGCTGAGCTGGAACCAAGCATGACTCAAGTTAAGGATGAAACCATAACCGTGATGACTCCAAAGGGTGGAAGCCTGAAGGATTATGCTTACCGCGAGGCGCCATACGTGTTCTATCGTAACGGCCTCTACTACTTCATGTGGTCGGTGGATGATACGGGTTCTCCTAATTATCATGTAGCATACGGAACCTCCAAGTCTCCGCTCGGTCCTATCGAGGTAGCCAAGGAACCTATCGCTCTGATTCAGGACCCACAGCACGAGATTTATGGCACCGCCCATAATTCCGTAATCCAGAAGCCCGGCACAGGTGAGTGGTACATTGTCTATCATCGCATCAACAAGGATTACATCCATTTCCAGCCAGGCGTTCACCGTGAGGTATGCATCGACAAACTGGAATTCAATGCTGATGGCACTATCAAGCGAGTAGTCCCTACTCATGAAGGTATCAGATAATAGCTATAGGTACAAAAAGAAAAGAGACAAAGAAAACTATCGGAAGATATGTTTTCTTTGCCTCTCCTGTTTATGGACTGTTCTATTCAGCCTGTCTGAAATGTTCCAAAGCAGCAGCTACGCCATCTTCTTCATTGGAAAGCGTGATGTAGTCGGCTTCGGCTCTAACCTCTGGTGCTGCATTCTGCATGGCTACACCCATGCCTGCCAGTTTCAGCATGCTCAAGTCGTTGTAGCCATCTCCGAAAGCAATCATATCGGCTGGGGTGAGATTGATTTTCGACAGAAGGCGGAGCAGGGACTTTGCCTTGTCGATGCCTTTAGGAACCAGTTCCAGGAAGAATGGGGCTGAACGGAAGATGTCCATCCTGTCGCCCAGAATCTCAGAAAGCTCGTTTTCTGCCTTGAGCATATCTGCCGGGTCGCCTGTCATGAGGAGCTTGGTAGGGTGAGGCTCCAGGGCTTCGAACAGGTTTTCTACCTTTCGGATGTTCATCTTGTTGATACGCGATTCTTCCTTCACATACTGGTCGTCGGGCATCTCGGTGATAATCTCGTTGCCGGCATATCCCAGCAGGGCATGGTTCTTCTCCTTCGCGTACCTATATAATATAGGTATCACCTCATCAGGCAGGAACTGGGCGAAGAGTTTTTCGCCAGTCTTGGCATTCACGATGTTGCCGCCATTATAAGATAGGATGTATCCGCCTCGTTTATCCAGTTCCAGACATTCTGCCACCGGTTCGATGCCGTAGGTCGGTCTGCCTGAAGCAAGGATGATAACAACACCCTCGGCTTCTGCCTGGAGCAGCGCTTCGCGGGTTTTCGGGGTAACCACCTTGTCGTGGTTGGTCAGGGTGCCATCCAGATCAAGGGCGATGGCACGGTATGGAAGATGATTCATATTTGATATATTATTGTATTTCTAATTTGGCTGCAAAGGTAAGATAAAAAAACGATTGTAACAAAAAAAAGCGTTAAATATGATATAAATATAGGTGTTTGACTGATAATTACCTGCTTTTTATTGTTTATTATACACTATAGTCGGAAAGTTTTCTTATCTTTGCAACCGAAATAACAAACAATAATATAAAATTAATAAAACCTATTTGAAAATGAAGAGATTAATTTCAGCAGTATTGCTTTCGGCAGCCGTAGTTGTGCCAACCATGGCGAAGAATGCAAAGACATTGGGCAATGGTTATCCATTTACTCAAGTACCATTCACCAGTGTGAAGATTTCACAGAATACTTTCTGGGGTGCCCGTCTGAAGGCTGCCCGAGAAGTAACCGTGCCATTGGCTTTCAGCAAGTGCGAGAGCGAGCACCGTTACAAGAACTTCGATATGGCTGCCTATACCCTGCAGCATCCTAACCACCCGGGCTTGGATACCAAGGAGTGGGATGTGAGCAAGTTCATGGGCTTCTCTTTCGATGATACCGATGTTTATAAGACCATCGAAGGTGCCAGCTACATCCTCCAGACTTATCCGAACAAGAAGTTGAAGGCTTACATCGACAGCGTGCTCGATGTGGTAGCTGCGGCACAGGAGCCAGATGGCTATCTCTATACCGCCCGTACCATCAATCCAAAGCATCCACACCAGTGGTCGGGAAATAAGCGTTGGGTCAAGGACGAGGAGGCGAGCCACGAGCTTTACAACCTCGGTCACATGGTAGATGCAGCCTGCGCTCACTATCAGGCTACCGGAAGCACCAAGTTCCTGAATATCGCCAAGCGTTATGCTGATTGCGTGGTAAAGGAGGTGGGACCTAAACCTGGACAGGCTACCATCGTTCCGGGACATCAGATTGCAGAGATGGCTTTGGCTCGTCTCTATACCCTGACCGGTGAGAAGAAGTATCTGGATGAGGCTAAGTATCTGCTCGACTATCGTGGCAAGACCCATATCCGCAACCCATATTCTCAGAGCCAGGCTCCTATCCTGGAGCAGAAAGAGGCAGTAGGTCATGCGGTGCGTGCCGGATATATGTATGCCGGTATTGCAGATGTGGCAGCTCTGACCAAGGATTCTGCCTATATGAAGGTGATCGACCGCATTTTCGAAAACATCGTTGGCAAGAAGTACTATCTTACGGGTGGTGTAGGTGCCCGTCATGCAGGTGAAGCTTTCGGCGAGAACTATGAGTTGCCAAACATGACTGCCTATAATGAAACCTGTGCAGCCATCTCTATGGTTTACCTTTTCGAGCGCATGTTCCTCCTTCACGGCGAGAGCAAGTATATCGACTGTATGGAGCGTACCTTATATAATGGTGTCATCTCGGGTATGAGCATGGATGGCGGTCGTTTCTTCTATCCTAACCCATTGTCTAGCGATGGCAAGTATGCCTTCAATGCCGATGGCAACACCACCCGCCAGCCTTGGTTCGGATGTGCCTGCTGCCCAAGTAACCTGAGCCGCTTCATCCCTTCTGTGCCGGGTTATCTCTATGGTGTGAAGGATAACAACATCTATGTAAATCTCTTTGCCGGCAATACATCTACCATCAAGGTGAATGGCAAGGATGTGGTTCTGGAGGAGACTACCGAGTATCCTTGGAACGGCGATATCAAGATTGCTGTGAAGAAGAGCGGTGTGAAGAATGCCAACCTCCTGGTCCGTATTCCTGGATGGGTTCGCAACCAGGTAGTACCTAGCGACCTTTACAAGTATAGCGATGCCGAGAAGCCTGCTTACACAGTAACCGTAAACGGCAAGGCTGTAGAGGCTGATCTCGATGCCAACAAGGGTTATCTCCCTGTCAAGAACATCAAGAAGGGTGATGTAATCCGCATCCATTTTGATATGCCTATCCGTACAGTTGTAGCTAACGGTAAGGTAGCAGATGATAAGGGTAAGGTTGCCGTAGAGCGTGGACCATTGGTATATTGCGCTGAGGCTGTGGATAATCAGAACGAGCCAGTGCTCCGTGCCGTCATGGCCAAGAAGCCTGCCTTCTCGCTGGTAGATAACTACAGCATTGAGAACACAGAGACCAAGGGCGCTCCTGCTTTCTCTGTCAAGGCCATCAAGGCTGATGCCCAGATTCTGGAAGATGGTGCCAATGGCGTATCTGTCAAGAACAATGTGTTGACTCTGATTCCTTACTATGCCTGGAATCATCGTGGAGCCAATCAGATGAACGTCTGGTTCTATCAGAATTTAAGTGTGTTGGATAAATAAGTATTGGTTCGTAAATACTAAGTAAATTCTGCTCGAAATGGTATTTTTACCCCATTTCGAGCAAAATAGCGTGTATTAATGCAAGTATTTACGATGATTGATGCAGGTACTTACGATGATAGATGCAAGTACTTACGATGATAGATGCAAGTACTTACGATGATAGATGCAAGTACTTGCGATGATTGATGCAAGAACCGGAAATAGCCAACTGGCAAAATATAAACAGCCAACTGGCAAACTGCAAACAGCCGACTAGCGCATTTGTCGCTAGTCGGCTGTTTTACTGGAACAGTTATCGAAACCTCCTTTATTTTGTTTTCGTATAGGCTTCCTGCCAAATACTCTTCACTCTTCACCAAAAGCCCCGAATCCCCTGTGTTTATCGGCATTCCGAGGGGTGAAGAGTATTCGGGCACTCTTCACCTGCTCTTCACCACTCTTCACCCTTTAGTTCTGGCTGATTTGCAATCCATCTATCAGTCTTTCGCCTCTGTTCCCGTTTCTGAAGGTGAAGAGTGGGTGAAGAGATAAAAACAACTCTTCACCCCTCGGAATGCCGATAAACACAGGGGGTTCCGGCCGAAAGGTGAAGAGTGAAGAGTATTTTGATGATAGCTTCGTTTATTTTTTAAACAGTCTTTGGTTTCGCCTTCCAGACGATGCAAGTCATTAAGACAGACATCAGGGCTGCACCAATCCAGAAATAATTGATGTAGGTAAAGTCGTAAGTCTCTACGCCATTTACCAGATGCTTGTTGCCCTCGATGAGCAGACCGCTCATGATGTCCTGGATGCCGGCACCTACATAACTCGCTACGCCGACAACGCCAAGAGCAGCTCCCGATGCATTCTTAGGCGCAATATCTACCGCCATCAAACCACCGAGGAAGCAAAGCAACACGCCGATGCTCAAACCGAACAGTACCATCGCCGTAGCATCAACCCAGAGATGATGGCCCGGAATCAGCAGGAACAGACAGAGTGCCAACGCATTCAGTAAGCCGAAGATAACGGCTGGCAAATAACGGTTGCCCTTGAAAATCTTATCAGATACCAGTCCGGATGATACGGTTCCCACAATACCCAGGATAGAGTTGATAGAGATGATGAAGCTGGCATCAATCGTAGTATATCCCTTCTCGTTCTCAAGATAGAAGATACCCCAGCTGTTAACAGCATAGCGGCTGATATACATGAAAGCACTACTCAAGGCCAGAATCCAGATGAGCGGATTCTTCAAAACCGCACTCTGTGCCTTGTTGTAAGATTCCGTATCCTGCTTCTTTTCCTCTACCTTGATACCCGGCAGGGTAACACCCTTGCTGGCAGGCGTATCGTGGAAGAAAGTAAGGAGCAGGACAACGCCCGCCAAACCTACTATCGCAGCTCCGATAAAACCATATTGCCATCCGAAGGCGCTCACGATGGATGCCACAAAGATGAAGGTCATCGCCTCACCAATATTATGGCTCGCACTCCAGAATCCGTAGAACGTTCCTCGGTTCTTATCGTTAAACCAGCGGGAGAGACCTACCACGCAGGAGGCAGCTCCCATCGACTGGAACCATCCGCTCAATCCCCACAAAACTGCGAAGAGGATGAAGGAATTGGTAAAGCCCAAAGCCAGATTCACCAAGGCTGTAACGAGCAGACCGGTAGACATCAGTCGCTTGATGTTGCTTCGGTCAGCAAGGAAACCGTTGGTAAACTTACCGATAGCGTAAGTGAAGAACAAGACAGAGCCGATGATACCGAGCTCAGTTTCAGAGAATACGCCATTATCTACAATCGGTTTTTTGATTACGTTCAGGCTGAGTCGGCACACATAATATGTACCATATCCTATGGTAGCAGAAAGGAAAGTAGCCCATTGCAGACGTTTCAGTTTTCTTTCGTTTTCCTCAGGTGTAGAGGCTTTAGCCGGAATCGGTTCCGAAACCTTATAGAAGTCTATTATTTTCTTAAACATATAATCCTTAGTTGTTATTTATGAAGTTTGTGTTCTCGTACATAATTTAAGGAGATGTTTATTGAGTGTTGTGCATGACTTACCACCGTAAGCATGCACAACGATTCTTAAAACCAACAACCTTCTTAAATATTAATATATAGCGAAACCTATTGAATTTTATTTATGAAGTTTCTTGGCTCTCAAGTAATCAAGAAGCAAAGCAGGACGGTCTGTCTGGATAATCTTGGTACCCTGACCAACAATCCATCCCCAGCTCTCTTCTGGCTGTTTGAGTTCTACGGCGCGATCATCATCATGTCCACCGCAAAGCTCAGGCCAAAGTGTATTGATGAAAACTCTTGCTCCACTATCACGTACTTTCTTAATCAGGCGGCGAGTGTTGGCATCATCAGTCTTGAATACCAATTCGTAAGCCTTTGGCTTCATGTTCTTGATGTAACCGTCGATTACCTCTTCTGCACCAGGCTTACCGAGGTTAACTACAGGCATGAAAATCATCTTGTCGAGAACATCACCATGCTCAGCCTTTACCACCTCGTAAGGAAGTTCAGCCTTGATGATGCATTGGTCAACTGTACCAGTCTCCTTCAAAACCTTCATGGCATCGTCGAAGTAGTCGTAGCCCTTGTCAACATTCACCATGATTTTGCCTTTGCAGAGTTCCATTACCTCACGGAATGTTGGAATCTGATGGCGGGTCTTGCAGCCTACACCATTCTTCAGACGGAGCATCTTCAAAGAATCAAGAGTATAATTCTCTGGGAATCCCTTACCATTCATGGTTCGGTCAATCTTCTTGTCGTGCATCAGAACCAGAACGCCATCCTTTGTCTTCTTCAAGTCCAACTCAACCATATCAACACCCATGTCGATACAGTTCTGGAATGCCTGAATAGAGTTTTCCGGAGCATTACGCCAGTCTCCACGATGAGAAACGACCATAACATTTTCTTTTGCTGGCTTGTTGAAATTCTTAAGAATCTCTTTCAGATTGCTTTGTGCAAAGCTCACCGAAGTGAGCATGCACAACAAGGATAAAATATAAATCTTCTTCATTTTAATTCAATTTACCGTCTTTCCAAACTAACTTTTCTCCCCAGAAAGGAACAACAGAGTTCTCGCAGTTAAGCTTGCTGGCTCTTTCTAAGGCAGAATTCAAACTCCATCTAGATTCTTCCTCGCTTTCGTGAGAAAGTTCCAGAATGTGTGAGAGCAATACATAGTCAGGTTTTGTCTGACCGGCACTAGTACCGATAATGTTGTTCTCGGTAAGCGCATTAGGTGCGTAGCGAGGAATCAAAACATTAACGTGTGGCAGAATGTTGGTATACTGAGCAGCCTTGAAGTTTGAGTCGCCAGTATGGAGCATTGTGAAGTTGCCACTATCATCGCCACATTCAAAAGTAAATACAGAAACGAAGTTTGATAAGCCAGAGTTGTTATGGTCTGTAATGGACACATGAATCTTGATGTTATTAAACTGGTAATCGGTATTTACCTTAGAAGTATAGCCACCCTTTATCCAGTTAGAATAAACAGGCTTTCCTGCATTCAGCATCGCGTTGATGAGAGCTGTGTTGTAGTGATCTTGGTGTTTGTGAGTAACACAGAGGAAATCCAGGTAAGGCTCCAGTTTCTCTGCCCAACGATGGTTGATGTCAATACCAAAGCAAGTGGTAGGAGTCTTTACGATGTAACCCATATTGTAGAGCTGCCAGATGCATGTAGTACCATTCTCAACGGTAGTCGTCTTGATGGCATTAATTACATGATCCAGAGACAAACGGTAGAACGCCAGCATAGGATCGTACTTTTCTCTCATTTCAGCAGACTGGTCCAAAGAAGCAATATAGCTTTCAAAGAAATCAGAAGTGCAGTCGTCTGCCATCTTCTGTATCTTCTTTAGAACTTCAGATCTTTCCGCATTGAGAGGTTGCTGCTGTAATGGAGTAGTAGCCCACAAAGTTTCAGCTACCTCTTTTGCAGTCTTCATGTCGGTAGTTTCACCTATTTCGACAGGCTGCGCATAAGTCATTCCATCTTCGTCACTTCCACAAGAGCAGAGGGCGCAAGCGAATAATGCGATGAATAAATATATCTTTTTCATACTGATTCAAATATTAATATTGGTTTGTACCATGAATATTACCACCTCTGCAGCTCCATGTAGATTTCTCTGGGCCGGCAAAGATCTTAATAGCAGCAACATTACCGCCGATATAAGAAACATAGAGCATCTGGTTCTCGCCGATAGTCATACCAGACATAATCTTGGCATTATTATCTGTACCTTCTGAGTCCATGTGCCAAAGTTCCTCGCCATTTGCGCTGTTTACTGCGTAGATGCGACCGGCGCCGCTACCGAAATAAACAGTTCCCTTATCGTCGAGAACAGGGAAGCAATAAGTAGGAGCTGCATCAATAGTAAACTTCCACTTCAACTGTCCAGCCTTATCTACAGAGTAAAGAGCCTTGTCACCCTTGTCTGTAAAGTAGATATTGCCGCTCTTGTCAACAATAGGAGCATAGATATCACCCGCAGCTTCAACGTTCCACTTGGTAGAACCATCTGCTGTATTCAAAGCCAGCAAACCTGCACCACCAATCTGGGCAGCATAAAGAGTTTCATCATCCAAAGCGAAAGAACCGATTTCAGTTACCTTACCGGCTACCTTCCAAAGTTGAGTGCCATCGGCCTTGAAACCATAAATAGTAGTACGTGTACCTACATAGATATTGCCTGTCTTGTCTATAGCTACAGCTCCAGCCTTGTTCTTTGTACCAGCCAGTTTAACAGACCAGTTCTTAACACCAGTAGCTGTATTGATAGAATGGAGAACGTTGTCGCCATCAAGGATATAAACTGTCTGTCCGTCAGCAGTTACAGCAGGGAAACAGTCCAGATTCTTGTTGGCAGCTCCTGTGGCGTATGTCCACTTCTGTGTTCCATCGCTATTGATAGCATACAAGGTTGCGTTGCGAGCACCCTGATACAAAGTACCGTCTTTGCCTACTGCTACACCACCACCATAAGTAGTCTTAGGAATGGCAGCGGTCCATTTCACAGTACCTGTCATTGCATCAAAAGCAGTAACATCACCCGTAGCACCTGCAGAAGGCAAGTAGAATGTATTTCCGTCTAAAGAGAATACTGCATTTGCAGTCTTCACCATACCACCGTTAGGCATATCTGTAGACCAAACCTTGAAAGGCTCTGTATCAGAAACAGGTCTTGCCTTTGTTGTAGAAATCATAGAACGCTGGTTGCCATAGATGGCCTGGATGGTGATGGTATAAGTAACCTTGTTAACCAAACCTGTTATAGTATATGAGGTAGTCTTTGCGTCCAACTCTGCAGAACCACCTTCGTATGTAGCAACTTCCGGTGTCCAATTGACCAAATAACCTGTTGGGTTGGCTCCCTGCATAGGAGCCCATTCCAACAATACCTTCTCATTTTGTGCCGTAGCGTTCAAAGTACCTACCTGGCAAATGTCCCAACTTGCTTTTGGAAGATCATCGCTACAAGAACCGAGAATAAAAACTGTCACTAAAGACAGCAAATATATAATCTTTTTCATGTCTTAACCGTTTATTAATTGTTGTCATATCCAGGGTTCTGCCAGAGGATAGACTTGTCGCCTACCTTTTCAATCTCCTGCTGAGGAATAGGGAAGAGTAATTGATAATCCTTGATTTCAACACCATTCTCAGCCATCACGCTCTTTGCAAATCCCATTCTTACCAAGTCGAACCAGCGCTGCCCCTCATAAGGGAATTCTCTCTGGCGTTCAACCAAGATGCCCTTGCGGAATTTCTCCTGTGTAGGCAACTGTTTTACAGTCAGATTAGAAATGCCAGCTCTCTGTCTTACGGCGTTGAGATACTTCAGGGCAAGTGAACCCTCAGATGCATCATACTGAATCTCGTTGAGCGCTTCTGCATACATCAGAAGAACATCTGCGTAGCGAAGAAGGATTTGATCATTACCTACAGTCTTGAAGGTAGGGCTCTTTGTATCATAGAATTTGTTCATCAAACGAACGTTTTTCTCAACCTGTACGTATGTTATGAGGTCTTTGCGAGCATCACCTGTAGGGAATGTGTTGAGCAGAGAACTTGTCTGGTTGGTATCATCAGATGCGTTGGTGAGATTGTACCAGTAACTATGTCCCTCTCCCTCTATTTCCTTGTTGAAATGTACGGCGAAGATAATCTCATTATTATTCTTGTTATCCACATTGAAGACTTGGGCGATAGGGCTTACCAGCTGATATTTTCCGATTAACTGAGAAAGGATGTCTTTAGCCTCAGTCCATTTGTGGAAAGTAAGATATACCTTACCGAGCAAAGCCTTGGCAGCACCAGAGGTTGCTCTACCCATATCTGCAGAAGAGTAAGTTTCTGGAAGATAGTTGTTGTCAACAATCTCCTTCAAATCTCCGGCAATCAAATCGAACATCTGCTCATCAGAATATCTCGCAACTTTCAGAGCCTCCGCAGCACTTACTACATGCTTGGTAGCAGGAACGCCACCCCAAATGCGGTACATGTTAAAATAGTTCAAAGCTCTGATAAACATCGCTTCGCCCTTGTACTGCTTCTTCAGGTTTTCTGCAAAGTTTGCACCATCAATCTGGTCGAGCAAGAGATTGCAACGATAAACGTTGTTGTTGAAGTTCGCCCAGTAAGAACTGAGGATTCCATTAGATGGTTTCTCTGTGAAATGGTCGATATCGTAACGGTCCTGGGTACCTGCTGTTGGGGCGCCCAAAGAAAGATTGTCACTACGATACTCGCAGCATTCTGTATAGAAATTCACTTGTGACTGCAATTTTGCGTAGCAGCCGATAACTGCTACATTATAATCGCTCGCAGTCTTATATACTTTGTCAATGGTTACGCTGCTTGCTGGCTCCAAATCGAAGAAGCTGTCTCCGCAAGAGGTCATGAGCAGGGTTGCCAATGATGCTAATACTAATATCTTTTTCATGTTACTATATTCTTTATAATGTGAGATTCAAACCAAACATATATGTTCTTGCCAAAGGATAAGTACCATAGTCCTCACCTGGAGTCAGGTTCTTGGAAGGACGGGCATTTACCTCTGGGTTGTAGCCGCTGTAGTTGGTAATAGTGAAGAGGTTCTGTCCTGAAACATAAACTCTCATCTTCTCAACCTTAAACTTCTGAGTAAGTGCACGAGGCAAAGTATAACCTAATGACAGGTTCTGGAGACGGAGGTATGAACCGCTCTCCAAGTGCCAGGTAGAAGTACGGCTGTTGTAACCTGTCTGCTTACGGTTTGCCTTATTTACCGAACCGCTGCCTGGATTCTCAGGACTCTTCCAACGGTCGAGAGCAATCTTGGTACCATTGGTGTTACCCTCCATATTGTCGAGGTAGCGCTTGTTCAAGTTCAGAATCTTGTTGCCATATACACCCTGGAAGTTGAAGTCCATGTCGAAACCTGCATACCAGAGCTTACCGCCGAAGCCGTATGTGAACTTAGGCATGTAGTTGCCGCAGATTGTACGGTCTTTATCCAAATCCAACTTGCCGTCTCCGTCAACATCAACGAATCTGAAGTCACCTACTTCTGTATTGTCGAAGTGAGGATACTTTTTTAAGTCTTCTTCTGTAGCAAAGATGCCGTCCTGTACCAAGAGGTAATAGTTACCGATAGGCTTTCCTACCTCTGTAATATAATAAGCATGAGCAACACTACCAGAAGAAATAATAGGTGCATTACCTGGACCTAACTCTTTTACCTCATTGGTGTTCTTGGCATAGTTGGCATTAAATGAATAGCCGAAGCCATTAGCAAATGTATGCTGTGATGTCAAAGCCAATTCCCAACCGCGGTTGTTTACCTTACCCAGATTCTGAAGTGAGGTGCTGTAACCTGTCAACAGAGGTACTGGTACATAAAGCAACATGTTTGAAGTGTTGGTATTGTAATAGTCTACAGAGAATCCGATGTAGCCGTCAAACATCTGAAGGTCGATACCGGCGTTGATCATCTGGTTCTTCTCCCAGCTCAAATCATCACGCTTGATATTATCTGGCTTATAACCATACTGCAAGAAACCACCATTAGTACCTAAGATATAGTTATCAGTTGACATGGTTGCAAGATGGTCGTAGTTACCAATCTCAAAGTTACCGGTTACACCATAGCTGGCACGAATCTTCATATCATTAACGAAAGACAACTCCTTTACGTTCTTGAAGAACTTTTCGTCGCTGATACGCCAAGCTGCTGAGGCTGATGGGAAATAACCCCAACGGTTGTTCTTACCGAAACGTGAAGATCCATCAGTACGGATGGCTGCAGAAAGCATGTAGCGTCCCTCGTAGTTGTACTGAACACGAGCCAGGTAAGAAGCAATAGACCATTGTGTCTTGTCAGAACCACCCTTGGTTACAGTACCGCCATTTACGGTCTGGATGTAATCATTAGGGTAATCGGTTGCTGTTACGTTGTCGGTCTTCTTGGTTTCTTTCTGAGCAGACTGTACAAGAATGGCTGTAATATTGTGCTTCTTGTTGATAGTTGTTGTGTAAGTTAACTGGTTTTCTACCAACCAGTTGAAGAAGAAACTGGATGAACTGTAACCTGTTGGGTTTGAAGGAGAATCATAGTAATCCTTTCCCTTCAAAGGCAAACCTGACTGGCGATATTTATCATTATGAGCACCATAATAGTCACCACCCAAAGACAATTTATAGGAAAGTCCCTTCATCAGTTCCAATTCTGCATAAGCCTTACCGGTAATAGACATGCGGTCGGTAACATTAGACTGCAAGCGAGCCATCGCAACAGGGTTCATCACCTCGTTGTGCTCATAGTCTGTACCAATTCGCCAATATCCATTACCCTGGAAATTATATGAACCGTCTGCGTTGTATACAGGGAAGGTTGGAGGCATCATCAAAGCAGACTGAACGATACCACCTGCACCAGATGCATCTACTGAATTAGAAACAGAATAAGAAGGAGCGAAGTTAACACCGAACTTCAAGCGCTTGTGCTGACCTGAGAGATTCATGCGGGCACCAAACTTCTCGAAGTCAGAACCGATAATGGTACCTTCCTTCTTCATATAGTTGCCTGATACGAAATAGTTGACGCTGTTAGACTTACCAGAAAGTGAAATGTTGTGTCCGGTTGTCATCGCTGTGCGGAAGATAGCATCCTGCCAGTCTGTATCTGTCAAGCCCTTAACACCCTCCAGATATGGGAACAAATCGGTTGCAATCTGCATGTAACCTTTAGGGCGTACGCTGTTAGGGTCACTTGCAGATGCACCAGGAACTTTAGAAAGATATGCGTTGTTACGTGCATCCTTTACGAATTCTGCATATTCGTAAGCGTTCATCATATCGAGTTTCTTTGATACGTTCTGTACACCTACGTAACCATCGTAAGAAACAGAGAGCTTGTCAGAGGTTCCCTTCTTGGTTGTAACGAGAACTACACCATTAGAACCGCGGCTACCATAGATAGCTGCTGCAGAAGCATCCTTCAAAACTTCAACAGACTCAATATCGTTGGTGTTCAGGTTGGCAAAACCACGCTCCATAGGAACGCCATCTACTACATAGAGAGGGTCGCTACCGGCGTTGACGGTACTTACACCACGAACGCGAATGCTTACGCTACCCTCTGGGTCTCCGCTAGGTACTGTTACCTGTACACCAGGCATCTTACCAGCCAAAGCCTGACGGAAGTCGGTAGAAGGATTGTTGGCAAGAGCCTCTGCCTTGACAGAAGACACAGCAGTAGATACGTCGCGCTTCTTCTGCACGCCATAACCTACAACTACAACTTCTTCCAAGACCTTATTATCATCTGCCAGGTTAACATTGATTACTTCGCGACCATTTACCTTGATGTCCTGGTCCTTGCAGCCAATGTATGATACTGCCAACATTCCGTCTGCAGGAATCTCGATGGTATAGTTGCCGTCAATATCGGTTACAACACCATTGGTGGTGGTACCCTTCTCCATGACGGTAGCGCCGATAACTGGCTCGCCAGTTTCGTCTTTCACTACACCACGTACCTTGATTTTCTTGCCATGAGCCTGAGATTTAGCTTTTTGCTGAGGCTTGATGACGATGTAGTTGCCTTCCATCTCATAGGTAAAATTGGTACCTTTGAGCAATTGGTTCAACATACCAAAGACATCATCACTTTTCTTGGTTAATGTAACCGAACGGTTAGCATCCAGCTGTGAGGAGTTGTAGGCAATCTTGTACTTAGATTCCTTTTCAATCTTCTCAAAAGCAGACTTAAGCGTTACCTTGTTTGAGCTGAAGCTGACGTTCTGAGCCGAAAGGGTCATCTGGCCTGCTAGGAGCAAACAGAAGCATGACGCAGAGATTCTTTTAAGATTCATACTTTATCTTTTTAAGTTAATAATAATTTGCTTGTTACGTCTTGAAGACAACGGGAAAGAGAGTTACACCCAATTACAAAACTGTTAAAATGAAGTTTTTCTGAAAAAAATATCTTGTGTTCGCAAACACCCTATAAAATTCTTCTTTTGGAAATTATAAATACATAATATGAAGGCTCTAAAATTAGCATTTCTTGCTGCTAATTTAGAGCCTTGATTTTTTTTAAAAAGTAATGCTTTGGGTATGGAAATAGCAGTAATGCTTTTGATAATCAGAACTTACATCGTTCTTTCCTCAGACAGAATTTTTCTCAATTCCCGCTCGTACTGCGCAGCATCCTCAAAGCAGATGGCCTGCATTCCGAAACGCTGGGCGGCTTCTACATTCTCTATTCTGTCGTCAGCAAAAAGGCATTCTTCCGGTTTCAGATTGTATTTCTGGCAGATTCTTTCATAAATAGCTCTGTCGGGTTTGATGATTTTCTCTTCTGAAGAAATCACCTGTCCTTCCAGAAGTTGGAAAATGGGATATTGTGCCATCGTTTCGTGAACCTTGGTGCACCAGTTGGAAAGTCCGTAAAGGTGGTAGCCTTCTGCCTTCAACTGGGTCAGCAAGGTGCGCATACCTTCTTTTTCGCCCCTTACAAACTCGTTAAAGCGCTGGGCTACGGTTGCTATTTCTTCCTTATATTGCGGCATGATCTGCTGCATCTTGCAGAAGGTTTCTTCGAAAGAATCTCCGCGATCCATATTCTCATTCCATTTGCCGTCTATCAGGAGATGATAGAATTCTTCAGCCTGTTCGTGGGTCTTGAATATCTGGTCAAGCGTTTCAAAGTATTCGTAATCTACGAGTACTTTTCCAAAATCAAAAATCAAATTCTTTATCATGATATTTCCTGTTTATGTTATTATTTCTGTTTTCATATCCCGTGCAGAGATACTCTTTTATGAAAAAAGGCGCATCATTTTTACATAATGCGCCTTTTGTTTACCTATTATAATATATGCCTACCTGATGATAACTTCATCTTTCTTCACTTCATATTCCAGACCAGGAATCAGGTTCTTCAGGACAAACATGGCTCCCGAGAGGGTTTCGCCACGGTTGAAATGAACTGTAACCTTCGTCTTCTGGTGAATCTTTGAACGGAAGATGAATTTCACTCCGTATGCATTACCCAGAATCTTACCAGCTTCTGCCAGCGTTACATCGTTCAGGTCAATCTCCTTGTTGCGCCAGCTTGTACCATCTTCTTCGGCCGAAACCTTGCGGAGGTTTACTGCCTTGGTCTTTACATTATATACTAACTGGTCGTTAGGCTTCATGCTGTAAACCTTGTCTTCCTGACCTATGATGCGGAGTTCTATCTTGCCGGTTTTGAGTGTGGCAGATACTTCATCTGTATTTGAATAAGATGAAACCGTAAAAGAGGTGCCCAAGTCGGTAATCTCGAAATGAGGAGTGCTGACGTGGAACGGCTGGGCATCATCATGTCTGATGTCGAAGAATGCCTCTCCCGACAGGAAAACCTTGCGTTCTTCTGCTCCTTTGAAAGAGGAAGGATAGAGGAGTACGGAACTCTGGCTGAGTCTTACTTTCGTTCCGTCTGCCAAGGCGATGACTTTGCTCTCTTCGTTGATGGTATGCTCCTGGAGCATGGTTGCCAGTTTTATATCCTTGAGTTGGTTGTTCATCTGGACGTAGAGCTTGCCGAATACAATCAGCATCAGCAGCGGTACGAAGACGGCAGCCAGTTTGGCAAAGTTGAAGATTCGAAGCGATTTTTTCTTTTCTATTTCTCTTGTTTCTTCTGTTTCGAAGAGGCGGTTGTATGCAGCAGAAATTTCTTCTTCTTCCATATAGGCAGAATCAGCCTTGTCCCATAATTCTCTAAATGCCTCGTTCGCCTCTTTATCGTCTTGTGTATTGGAAATCCTATCTAATACCCTTTCTTTTATTTCATCCGGCACATTGTGCCCGCTATAATAATCTATGATATCCCTTATCTTTGTTGCCATAATAAAAACTTCATTTATTTTTAAGACATGTTTCAATGATGTTACACCCAATGGCAAGGTAACAAAATCATCAAATATAAGGCTTTTTTAATTTCTTTAAGAGCTAGGTTAAGATGATTTTCTACCGTTTTCTTCTGAATACCCAGGCGCTGGGCTATCTCTTCGTTCTTGAGATGCTGTTCGCGGCTCATGCGATAAATCATCTGGCGTTGTTGCGGCATGCTTTCTACCACCATGTCGATGAGCAGCTGGGTATCCTTTGCCACCACATCGTCATGTGGCGAAGATTCGTTGGCGTATCTGTCTGGCAGACTGTCAATATCTATTGGGATGATGTGCTTGGAGGAAATATAGTTGATGACAGTATATTTTGCCAAAATAAAGAGGTAGGAATCGAAGTTCTGGATATCGGCAAACTTCTCGCGTTTGTTCCATACCTTTAAGAAGATGAGCTGGCTGACGTCATCAGCATCATCTTCGTTTTTCAAGAGCATGGCTACAAAACGGTGTACCTTAGGATAGAACCTGCGGAACATCGTTTCGTATGCTTTCTTGTCTCCTTTCGACATTAATAATATTGTTTCTTTTTCTATTTCCATTCTTACGATTATGTATGTTTAATACGGTAATAGCTGCAAAATTAAACAAAATATCTGAAATTGCAAGCTTTTGCGGGCATTATTTCGGGAAAGGCACATAAAAATATCCTTTTTATCCCTTTCTTCCGAAATCGGCTGGAATCTCGCCCCATTTCTTCGTTTCCCATTTTATAATAGGTATGTTGATGGGGTGGGTGCGGAGCCAGTTCTCGGCTCGGGCGATGACCTGATAGAGCTGTTCGGTCTGGGGAGTGCGCTCCAGTTTGGTCTTGCATTGTTTCTTGCTTACCCATAGCTGGGCATTCACGCTGTCGCTATAAATTATCTTGTCGGTAATGCCCTTCTGCTGCATCAGGGCGAGGGCGTGGACGATGGCGAGAAACTCGCCGATGTTGTTGGTGCCGTGGATAGGACCATAGTGGAAAACCTGGGCACCGGTCTGAAGGTCGATGCATTGGTATTCCATCGGACCGGGATTGCCGGAACAGGCGGCATCCACAGCCCAGGCGTTGGCTATAACTTCGTTGGGTAGAGGCAAAACGGTATCGTTTCTCCATGAAGGAGGATTTACGGGCATTTTATTCATCTTTTTTCTTTTTGGTGGGTTGAGAAACAAAAAGGATTGGCTAAAACTGAAATGAGCATGCACCTTGGAGTCGAGCTCCAGGGCCATGCTCATTATGTCAAATAGTCAATATTTTTTTTATTTTTAAATTGTAGGTTATTATATCTTATGTATATATTACATTCTTTCTGGAACCTCGATGCCGAGCAGAGACATACCATTCTTCAGAATCTTAGCCACGTTGGCTGCAAGAACCAGACGGGTAATCTTCTCAGCCTCGCTCTCAGCATTCAGGATGCTGTAGTCGTGATAGAACTGGTTGAACTCCTTGGTCAACTCATAGCAGTAGTTAGCGATACCGCCAGGGTTGTAGTTGTTGCCGGCATCGGCTACGGCTGCTGCGAAGTCGTTCATCTTCTGGATGAGGTCGATCTCCTTCTCGTTGATAGGAGCATCTGCGCCCAACTCTGCAGGAATCTTGATGCCCTCGGCTGCTGCCTTGCGCATGATGCTGCGGATACGAGCGTAGGTATACTGGATGAAAGGACCTGTGTTGCCGTTGAAGTCGATACTCTCTTCTGGGTTGAAGAGCATGTTCTTGCGGGCATCTACCTTGAGGATGAAGTACTTCAACGCTCCGAGACCCACGATGCGTGAAATCTCCTGGCGCTCTTCCTCGCTCATGTCCTTGAACTTGCCGAGCTCATCGCTTGTCTGGCGAGCGTCCTTAATCATTTCTGCCATCAGGTCATCAGCATCTACTACGGTTCCTTCGCGGCTCTTCATCTTTCCGTTAGGCAACTCTACCATACCGTAAGAGAAGTGAACCAAGTCCTTACCCCACTTGAAACCGAGACGGTCGAGCAGGATAGAGAGTACCTGGAAGTGGTAGTTCTGCTCGTTACCTACTACGTAGATCATCTTGTCGATAGGGAAGTCCTTGAAACGGAGGTCGGCAGTACCGATGTCCTGAGTCATATAAACAGAGGTGCCGTCTGAACGGAGCAGGAGCTTCTGGTCGAGACCCTCGTTGGTGAGGTCAGCCCAAACAGAGTTATCATCCTTGCGGAAGAAGAGACCCTTCTCCAATCCTTCTTCTACCTTCTTCTTACCCTCAAGGTAAGTGTTTGACTCATAATATATCTTGTCGAAACTTACACCCATCATCTTGTAAGTCTCATCGAAGCCTGCGTAAACCCAGCTGTTCATCTTCTGCCAGAGTGCACGAACCTCAGGGTCGTTGTTCTCCCACTTTACGAGCATTTCGTGAGCCTCCTTAATCAGCGGAGCCTCTACCTTAGCTTTCTCTGTGGCAGCTTCTTCGTCCATGCCATCCTTCATGTACTGAGCCTTGAGCTCTGCGATTTCCTCACGATAGTGCTTGTCGAAGGCTACATAGTAGTCGCCGATGAGGTGGTCGCCCTTCTTGCCGGAAGTTTCAGGAGTTTCGCCATTGCCCCACTTGAGCCAGGCGAGCATAGACTTACAGATGTGGATACCACGGTCGTTAACGATGTTTGTCTTGATTACCTTGTTGCCGTTAGCCTCCATAATCTGGGCCAATGACCAGCCGAGGAGGTTGTTGCGCACGTGACCGAGGTGGAGAGGCTTGTTGGTGTTAGGAGAAGAGTACTCGATCATGACGAGCGGACTGTTCTCAGTAACTGGCTTCTCACCAAACTTAGGGTCAGCGTTGATGGTATTCAAGAGTCCTACCCAAGCGGCAGGAGCGATAGAAAGGTTGAGGAAACCCTTAACCACGTTGAAGTCTGCGATAACGTTAGTGCAGTTTTTCTTCAGGTATTCGCCGATTTCCTGTGCTGTATCCTCAGGCTTTTTCTTCGACATTTTGAGGAATGGGAATACGACGAGGGTAAGGTTACCTTCGAAATTACTCTTGGTCTTCTGCAGGGCTACCATCTTCTCAGGTACGTCCTGACCATAAAGCTCCTTCACCGCAGCGATGACCGAGCTGATGATTTCGTTTTCTATCTTCATTATTTAATATATATTTTTACCGGTAAAATTATCTTTTTAAACTGATTGAAGAGGGATTTGCAAGTTCCCTTTCCGTTTATGCGGCTGCAAATTTACAAATAATAATTGAATTGTGAAAGAAAAATTGCACATTCTTTTGTTTTTTGTCGCATTCTTTAGTTTTTTATTGCTTTTGCAACAGAAATGAAGTATTGCGGGGCTGTTGAAGACTGTCTTTAAAGGAAAGAAAAAACAGGAAGTATAAATGGGAATAGGAGCAAAAACCCCGCAAAAAGGGTCTTTGCTCCTATTCTTATCTGTTGGTAGCTGAATATAACTTCCGTGATTTATCCCTCGAGGATAATTGATGCCACGTCTTCGGGCGAATTCCATAGGATTCCGTCTTGCAACTCGTCGTCGGTAAATCCGTTGAGTGCTTCCTGTGCTTCCCTTGGAGTAATGGCTGGAGTGCCGTCCTCGTTCTTAGCATCGAGTAAAGCCTGCAAGATGGCTGCTCTGTATTCTTCGATTGTCATCATAATTTTTATGTCGTTTCGTTGTTTATTATATGATGGCAAAGGTAATGCATTTTTTTGGAAATACCAAACTTTTTTGTCATTTTCTTTTGCCGTACATTGAAAAAGTTTTATATGATATTCTATTCTTTGTTTGTATGAGTGACTATATATAATAAGGTGTATAGAGTACCTGAAACACTATTTTTACCGACTTTTTAAGGCTAAAAACAGGTCGTTTTCCAACAGAATGGAGACAGATTCTGCCAGAAAACCAGTTCGGGATGACTCGGAGAAGAAGTTGCTTAAACCTATCGCAACGCATTCGGCTTAAAAAAGTCGAAAAGCATTGACTGGCTCAA
>ENA-ORSQ01000563-ORSQ01000563.1-human-gut-metagenome-genome-assembly--contig:-NODE-563-length-24368-cov-3.975815_pt1 | contig 24368 bp, 10 predicted proteins | sample MGYA00241900_ERZ509164 | MGnify/ENA primary metagenome ERZ509164 (study PRJEB26280, sample SAMEA2338807) | human gut metagenome | biome: human gut; feature: human-associated habitat; material: faeces...
CGCCGCCGGCGCGGAGAACGTCATGTGCAGCGGCACGCAGGCCGCCGAACGCGAGGCCGTCGAGGCGCTGCTCCCGAAGGTGCGCTTTACCCGTCTGCGGCCGTGAGCGCCGTTCGCGCGGCGTCAAGGTGCTGTAAAGAAAAACCCGGCGCACCGGAAAAGTGGTAAAGTTATAAAGTCACAGCGTTTCAAAGTTATAACGTTTCATGCAATCTATCCCGGCGGAACAGGACGTTTTCCGCCGGGATTTTTGCGTTCTGCGAACCGATATGCGGAGTAAAGTTGCAACGTTTTAACGTTATAACGTTACAGCTTTGCATCGCCCGGCGAAAAAAAGATTGACAGCCGGAGAAAATGCAGTATATTCTTATCTCAGAAAAATACCGCATAGACAGAAAAAGGAAAGGGAGATTTCGGTATGTCGGAGCTGTCGAGCATCAAAAGTCAGGCGCTGACCGAACGGATCGAGGAGCGTTTGTTTGCGTACATTCTGGACAATCATCTGAAGGTCGGGGCGAAGCTGCCGAACGAGCATGAGCTGGCGGCGCATTTCGAGGTCAGCCGCGGCACCGTCCGCGAGGCGGTCAAGCTGCTCGTCTCGCGCGGCGTTCTGCGCGTCAAGCACGGCTCGGGTACCTACGTCGCGTCCCTGTTCCCGCTCCACGCCAATCCGCTGGGTCTGGACGCGGTGGAGGACAAGCTGCAGCTCGCGCTCGATCTGACCGACGTTCGGCTCATGCTCGAGCCGTCCATCGCATCGCTTGCGGCGCAGAACCGCACGGACGAGGAGGTCGAGCAGCTGGCCGAATACTGCGACGCGGTGCGCGAAAAGATCGAGGCCGGGGAGGACTACCTCATCGAGGATATGCGCTTTCACTGGTTCCTCGCGAAATGCTCGCACAACATGGTCGTCGAGCCGCTGATGCCGATTATCGACGCGGCCGTGATCTCGATCGCCAACATCACGCGCAAGGAGCTGCTCACCATGACCATCGACACGCACAAGGAGATTCTGGACGCCGTGCGTGACCGCGACCCGCAGGCCGCCCGCAGCGCCATGTCCGTGCATCTCGACACGAACCGCATCTTCATCCGCCAGACGAAAACGGCGCGATGAGATTGTCGCGAAACTATCGTTTCGCCGACAATCTGTGTTTTGACTTCGCAAAACACGGACGTCCGAAAGTTCCCATGCGGAAACTTTCTCCCTCTGGGAGTATAAAAACCGAGGTACACGCCCCCGGTCTTTATGCGTTTGCGCAGCAAACGCTTTTGAATGCGCGCTGCCGCGCGGCAGCGTCAGCATCGTGAATACAGACTTTTTCGACAGTCTCTCAAGCGCAGTCTAAAGTTGTCCGATGTTTTTTTCTCGCTTTTTCTTATTTCCCGCGCATTTCCTGCAAAAATGCGCAAATTGTTTACGCAATTTGATGGTTTTGCACGATTTTATAAAAAAATTTTATTGCAAAAGTAGAAAGCATTTTGGACAACTTGAAACACATCTTTTCAAAAATTATAATGCTGAGTATAGAGACCTGCTCCGGAACAGCCGGCATTTCCGGGGGGTCAGCATAGAAAATTTTCGGGTGAAAAGATATTACAGGAGGAATGCGTTATGTTACGCAGCGAACATATTCTGAAGGGTCTGGGCAACCAGTATTACCGGGCAACCTACAAATCCATGGGCTTTACCACCGAGGATCTCAAGCGTCCGCTCATCGGCATCGCGAACGCCTGGAGCGAGTGCGTGCCCGGCCACTACAACCTGCGTCAGGTCGCGCAGCGCGTCAAGGACGGCATCTACCGCGCAGGCGGCACGCCCATCGAGTTCGGCGTCATCGGCGGCTGCGACGGCATGGGTCAGGGCCACGACGGCATGCACTTCATCATGCCCTCGCGTGAGCTGATCGCCAACTCCATCGAGTCCATGGCGCAGATCAACCTGTTCGACGGCCTCGTCCTGCTCGGCTCGTGCGACAAGATCGTTCCGGGCATGCTGATGGCGGCGGCCCGTCTGGACATCCCGTGCATCTTCCTGCCGGGCGGCCCGATGGAGGGCGGCGTTGAGTTCGACGGCCGTCAGGCCGACCAGACCTCTGCCACCGAGGCTTATGGTATGCTTTCCGCCGGAAAGATCACGGAGGCGGAGTATGTGGCTCTGGAGGATACCGCCTGCCCGGGCTGCGGCTCGTGCTCCTACCTCGGCACCGCGAACACCATGTGCGCCCTCGCGGAAGCGCTCGGCATGACCCTGCCGGACGGCGGCACCGCCCCGGCGACCTCTGCGGTTCGCATGATGAAGGCCGAGGAGACCGGCGTCAAGATCATGGAGCTGGTCGAGAAGAACATCACCGCCCGCCAGATCATCACCGACGGCTCCATCCGCAACGCCATCAAGGCATGTCTGGCCATGAGCGGCTCGACCAACGCCGTCATGCACCTGACCGCCATCGCCTACGAGGCTGAGCTCGGCATCAAGGTGCTTGACGAGTTCGACAGCCTGTCCGACACCACGCCGCAGCTGGCGCGCATGAACCCGTCCTGCAAGTACAGCATCGTGGACTTCTACAAGGACGGCGGCGTTCCGCGTCTGATGGAGAACCTGCGCTCCATGCTCGAGACCGACGTCATGACCGTCACCGCGCACACCCTCGCGGAGAATATCGACAGCCACAAGTACCTGTACCCGGCGACCGGTCTGGTCAACCACACGCTCGACGACCCGTTCGGCTACACCGGCGGCGTCGCTGTCCTGCGCGGCAACCTCGCGCCCGACACCGGCATCACCAAGCCCGGCGCGTTCGACAAGAGCCTGCATCACTTCAAGGGCGAGGCCATCTGCTTCGACTCCGAGGAGGCCGCAGAGGAGGCTATCCTCGCCGGCAAGATCCATGACGGCCACGTCGTCGTCATCCGCTACGAAGGCCCGAAGGGCGGCCCCGGCATGCGCGAGATGTTCAAGGCCATGAAGTACCTGTACGGCCGCGGCCTCGCCAAGACCACCGCGCTCATCACCGACGGCCGCTTCTCCGGCACGAACAACGGCTGCTTCGTCGGCCATATCTCCCCCGAGGCGGCAGAGGGCGGCCCGATCGCCATCGTCCATGACGGCGACACCATCGAGATCGACGTCGATAACAAGCAGCTCAACCTGCTCGTGCCCGACGAGGAGATCGAGGCGCGTCTCAAGCAGTGGAAGCGCCCCGAGCCCAAGTTCAAGAAGGGCTGGCTCGGCCTGTACTGCAAGCTCGCGGCCTCCGGCTCTGAGGGCGGCGTCATGAAGTTCGATCATCTGTAAGCCGACGGAAAGGGGAATTGCACTATGGATGGAGTAACCGTATCCGTTCTGGGCGCTCTGGCCGCTCTCGTCGTGGCCATCGTACTCATTCTGAAAAAAGTCCAGCCGACCTACGCCATGCTGATCGGCGCGGTCGCCGGCGGCCTCATCGGCGGCGCCGGTCTGACCGGAACCGTAAACTATATCATCTCGGGCACGCAGGGCATCTTCTCCGCTATCATCCGCATCGTGACCGCCGGCATCCTCGCCGGTGCGCTGATCGAGAGCGGCGCGGCCGAGCGCATCGCGGAAGCGATCATGAATAAACTGGGCGCGAAGCGCTGCCTGATCGCGATCACGCTCGCGACGTGGGTCCTGACCGCCGTCGGCGTGTTCGGCGACGTCGCGTGCATCACGGTCGCACCGATCGCCCTTCAGATGGCGAAGCGTGCAGGCTATCACAAGATGGGCGTTCTGATGGCGCAGCTCGGCGCGGTCCGCGCGGGCAACGTCATGAGCCCGAACCCGAACGACATCGCGGCGGCTGAGGGCTTCGGCGTGCCGCTGACCTCGATCATCGCGGTCGGCATCATCCCGGCCGTCGTGGCTCTGATCGTCACCTCGCTCCTCGCCTACCATCTGCGCATGCGCGGCACCGAGATCGCGGACAGCGACGTCAACACGGTCGACAGCAAGGATCTGCCTCCCCTGTGGGCGGCGCTCGCCGGTCCGTTCGTCACCATCGCCATCCTGGTCCTGCGCCCGATCGCCGGCATCACCATCGACCCCCTGATCGCGCTCCCGGTCGGCGGCATCGTCGGCACCATCGCGATGGGCAAGACCAAGGAAATGGGTCACTATTTCACCGCCGGTCTCGCGAAGATGAGCGGCGTGGCCATGCTGCTGGTCGGCACGGGCGCGCTCGCGGGCATCATCTCCAACTCCTCGCTCAAGGACGTTATCATCTCCGGCATTGAAACGCTCGGCCTGCCCGCCTTCATGCTCGCGCCGATCGCCGGCATGATGATGGGCGCGGCGACCGCGTCCGCTACCGCAGGCACGACCCTCGCAAGCCAGATCTTTGGGCCGACCGTAGTCGCGAGCGGCATCGCGCCGCTGGCTGCCGCAGCCATGACCAACGCGAGCGTATTCGTCTTTGACGGTCTGCCGCACGGCTCGTTCTTCCACGTCAGCGCAGGCGGCGTCAACATGGGCATCAACGAGCGACTCAAGCTGCTCGGCTACGAGGCCATCAACGGCTTCGCCATGCTGGCCGTCAGCACCCTCGTGTTCGGCGTGTTCCGCGTACTGGGATAAAAACTGTACAGAAAGCAAAAAACGAGACTGCCTCAGGGCGGTCTCGTTTTCGTCTGTCTGAAAAAGGAGCGGCTTTCGCCGCTCCTTTGCCGTTTTTTCGCATTCTATGCCGTTTTCTGCTTGTTTTACTTCCTGCATCTGTAAATCATGGTCACGATCTGCGCTCTCGTGCAGTTATCGGCCGGGGCGAATGCGGTCTCGCTCACGCCCTTCGCAACATCGTTTTCGACCGCCCAGAGCACTGCATTATAGTAGTACGCAGCCGCGGGAACGTCGGTGAACGGGTTTTCGCCGCCGGATGCCGGGGACTGCTGCGCGCGCCACAGGAAGGTGACAATCTGCGCACGGGTGCAGCTGGCGTCTGGAGCGAATGCGGTCTCGCTCACGCCCTTCGCGACGTCGTTTTCGACCGCCCAGAGGACAGCCTTCTCGAAGTAGCTGCCTGCCGGTACATCGGTGAACGGCATAGCCGCGGATTTCGGCTCGGGCGAGCCTGCCGCACACCACAGGAAGGTGACAGCCTGCGCACGGGTGCAGCCGGCGTTCGGGGCAAACAGCGTATCGCTCGTGCCGCCGGTCACGCCCTCCTGCGCCGCCCAGAGGACTGCGTCATAGTAGTAATCCTCCGCGTGCACATCGGTGAAGAAGTTGAGCATGGTGTTGTCGTCCATAAAGACCGCCTTCACCGTGATCTTGCCCGCCGGCATGACGAAGGTGTACCTGCCGCCGCCCTTGTCGGTCAGCGCGAGCGCCTTGCCGTCCTTGTCCAGCACGGTCAGGCTTTCGAGGGTGTAGCCCTTGTCGGGGGTTGCCGTGATGGTCACAGTGTCGCCCTTGGACGCGGACTCGGGAGAGACGGTCACGGTGCCGTGCTTTACATCATCTACAGATACCGAATAGCTGGGTGCGGAGAAGCCACCGCCGCCGCCTCCACCGCCGCCGCCGGAGGAACCGCCGCCGGAGGAACCGCCGCCGGAGGTGGAGTCTGTGATGCGGATGCTGATCTTCTTTTCAGCGATCACACTGGTATCTGCGTTGACTGCGGCGCAGATCAGGGTCATCGTGCCCTCCTGATCGCCGAAGCTGAGGGTATTTCCGCTGATCACGGCGTGGGTATCATTCTTTTCCAGCGTCCAGCGTACCGAAGCCGGGTAGGCCGCCAGCTCTTCCGCAGTAAAGGCCGTGCCGAACTGGTCGAGCGTCGTGACCTTGACCGCAGACAGGTCGAGCGCGGCATTTTTCCGGACGGACGAGGGGACGCCGTCTGCGGTGATCGCGGTCAGCCGTCTCGGCGCCGTGACCGTCAGGGTGATATGGTTGCTTTCGATGTCGCCGGAACGGGCGTAGATCTCGGTCGAGTCCTCCTTCAGCGCCTTGAGCGTTCCGTTTTCGAGCGAAACCACATCCGGTCTGGAGCTGACCCATTCAAAGCTGCCGCCGGTCATCTCTCGGCCGTACTGGTCGAAGCCGGTGGCGGTGAACTGCTCCGCGAGGACCGCGTTCTCATCCAGCCGCAGGACAAAGCCGTCCTTCCTGTCGGCGCGGATGGTCTTGAGGACGGGCTGCTGCTCGGCCTTGACAACAACATTCTTCGCCGTCTTTCCGGCAGAAGCCGAGGCCGCCTCGAGGATGACGTCCGCATAGGACGCCTCCGGGACGCTGCCGGCCGCAACGAGCAGTTTTCCGTTTTCAATCGTGGCATTAGTCTGATTGGTGTCTGCCAGTTTCCACTCGATGTCGGACGGGACCGCGCAGGGATTGCCGTGCTGGTCGCGGGCGAGCAGCGGGATACGGGACAGGTCATAGGACGCGCCCTCGACAGCCGCAGGAGCGCCGCCGTTGTAGTACAGCTCGTTCAGATACGGCTTTGCCGTCACCTGTACGGCCAGCGGCTGCGTCGTTTTGTAAACCGGCTTGCCGTTCTCGTCCTGTCCGATCGGGTAATACAGGGTAACGGTATCCGTGCCGACGACAAGGCCGGTGAGCGTGCTGCCGCTGATTTCGGCATAGCCCTTGTCCGTGGCGAGCCGCCACTTGAACAGGCTTTCGTCGAGCGTCATGTCCTCGCCGTACTGATCCTTGGCCTCCACAATGAGCGTGCTCAGGTCGAAGGTGTTCGCCGTATCATCATTATAGATGAGATCGGGGATCGTGCCGTTCACGGTCAGCGTCTCGAGCTGCCGCTCGGGCAGTACCTGAAGCGGCACGCGGTTGGACTCGGTGTCGTTTACGATGGCGTAGATCTGATAATTTCCCGGCTGGGTAAATTCGATGTCGCCCGTGGTTTCGTCGATGGTCAGGCCGTCGTTGTCCTCCACGCTCCATTTGACTCTGCCGGTCACGTCGAAATTCTCGCCCTTCTCGTCCTTCGCGGTCACGGTCAGACCCGAAACGTCGGCGGTGTTGCTGCCGTCGTTGAAGTAAAACGGCTCAAAGCTTCCGGTTACGGTGACAGAGGACAGCTTGACGGGCAGGATGGTCAGCTCGACCAGCTCGCTCTTGAAGTCAGCCGTGGTCTCGATCGAAGCCTTCGGCTGGTAGCGCAGGAACAGCTGCTTTCCGTCATTCGGCTTCCGTGCCTCAAGGACAGGGTAGCCGTTGCGGTTTGTCGTGACCTCGGCATACTCCGAAGCGTCAACGAGGTTTTCGTCCACGACCGTCCATTCGCCGCTCAGGCGCGGATTGAAGCCGTACCAGTCGACGTCAAACTCGTTTTTCGCCTCGACCTTGATGCTGTCCAGACGCAGGCTCTGCTGCTCGTACAGCGAGACCTGTTCGGTATCGGGTACGAGACGGTGGAGCGCATAGATTGGGTACACCTTCTGCGGCGTGATGACGGTGTTCTTGGATGTATAGTGGAACGAACCGAAGTACGGCGCGACCGGCTGACCGGAGCGCAGCTGATCGGCGGCCGTCTTGAATCCGCCCTGATACAGGGTGTTCATATCCAGACCATCGGGGTCGTAGCCGGAGACGTTCCGGTTCTGGATGCGGGCATCCAGATCCTCGATCGCGCTGAGGCCGTTCCGGCCGAAGGTGCACTGCTCAAACCCCCGGCCCTTCCAGCTGTCCACCGGGGTACCATTATTCTTGGTTCGATGATAGCCGGTAACCGAGAGGAGCATGGTCTTATACTTGATGCGCACTGCACCGGTATAAGGAATGGTCGTTTGCAGGTCGGTCACATCGACATTGATGTCGAGACCCGTATGCGCCGGCAGCGGTACGGAGATGGTATCCGTAATGGACTGCGCGTAGGACTCCTCCTTGCTGCTCTCGTAGGTCTTTTCCATGCCGTAGGAGTAGGAAAAGCTCTGCTCGACCTTGGCGGTGGGCGAAAGCGCAGCCAGAACGGGTACGCTGAATTCGACGCCTACCGTGGTCTCCTCGGTCCAGTTCTGCGAATAGGTATTGGAGACCGTGGTCGAGGTCGTAGTGCTCTTTTCATAGGTATAGCTTTTCTCGACCGTGTTTTCGAAGTCGTTGCGGTTTTCCGCCGTCACCTTGTAGCTGTCCGAGCTGCCGCCCAGATTAAACTGGTAGCCCTTCTGCTCGAGCGACGCCGTTGTGTCATCCGCCTCGATGGAGGGCGTTTCAAACCGGTCCGCAATGCCCTGAATTTCGAAGTCGTAGAACGCCTGCACATAGTAACCGTAGCCGGTACTTACATAAGAGTGATGGTCATCGCGTTCCCTCTCCGCTCTGGTAGAGACATAATAAACCGGGGTTTCTTCTTCCGGAAGTCTGTTCAAAACACCCGAGCCGCTCAGAACCGCGCTCTGGTCAACGACGCTGCTGACAGCATCCCGCAGACCCTTGGCTGTATACTGTACCTTCGCATAATCTGCCGCCGTCAGAGCGGTATACGGCTCATGATAGCCGTGTTCATTGTTGTCGTTATAGTACGTTTTTGGCAGGATATTGTTCGCAATAGCCGCCCACTGCTCCGCAAATTCGGGATTCCGGATCATCTCCTGCAAAATCTGCTCCTGTGTGCCCGGCAGGTTGTAGGTGTCCGAGGCATCGAAGATCTCCCAGTCGTTCTCCGCCGTCACCGCCGCCCCGGCTGTCGGGGGCAGCAGACCGAAGCACACCGACAGCGCCAGAACTGCGCTCAGTCCCCGCCGCCGTATCGTTCGCTTTTTACTCATACTGTTTTCCTCCTTTTCTGTGGTGTTCCTGCTCCGCCATGGACAGAAGCTCGTCGTGGCTCAGCTCCACGTCGCAGAAGCGGACAAAAATGCCGTTCGTCACCGCGCTGTTCCAGATCTGCGGGTCGGCAAGAGACCGGAATCGGAACTTGTCCAGATACGGCTCCATGTCCAGCAGGAGCCTGCTCCCGGAGACGAAATCGACCTGAAGCACATGACCGCCGAGCGGACGGACGGCCTCGATGTATTTCCGCTCCATCTGCCCTCCCCTCCTTTCTCAGAATGCAGATAAAAAGGTTCCACCGTACCTGTAGGATACAGCGGAACCTGAAAAATAACCATTAACAACTTGTTAGTTTGTGCGCCGCGCGCGGAACAGGGAAAACGGATACGGGAGAGCCGCTGTGCAGAAAAATACACGTTCTGCGGCTTTTCTGCATCGTTTCCTTCCAGTTTATTCCTTGAATGCGCTCCGCTCCGGTGCTATAATTGGGAAATACACAGTATATTTCATGCTGAGAAAGGAATGATATGGATATGAAAAGGCGTATTTTATCCTGTTTTCTGGCATTCTGCATGATCTTCGCCCTGCTTCCGGCACCGGCGCAGGCGGCAGGGAACGCAGAAAACGCGACGCCGACCATCACGGCCACCGTACAGCACGCGGCGACCGGACAGATCACCGCGCAGATCGAGGCTTACATGACCGATTCGGCCAACAAGACCCGGACGGTCAAGCCCTGCGACATCATTTTTCTGATCGAGCAGTCACAATTCATGAATACGCAGAACGGCTCGGCCAGTTCCGGCGACGAGCGCGCGGAAATCCTGAGCGCCATAGACCGCCTGCTGGACGGGATGCCGCAGCCGACCACCGGCGGCGAGCACCGCATTGCGATCGCGGGCTACGGCCGCATCAACAACCCCGGCCGCAGCGACGGCTATAATGCCGCGCTCTACCCCGGCACGCCGTCGGACAATAATGACAGCCTGAACACCGGCTATTATACCAAAGACGGCACCAAAGTCGGCTTTCATTCGCAGAGCGGTTGGACGGAATGGAACAAGATAGATGGTCACAATGACGCGACCCTGCCGCAGCTGCCGTCGGGCTATCTGACAGATAAATATGACGATGTGTTCCTGTCGGTCGACAACGCCAAGCAGGTCATCGACGCCGATAAAATGGTGCCGTGGCACGCCGGTGCGGCGCGCATGGACGCCGGTCTGACCATCACGGAGCAGCTTGCCAAGATCGCCAAGGCCGAGGCAGACGCTAAGGATCGAAATCTGATCGTCTGCATCGCCGCCAGCTCGCTCCCCTACCAGAACAGCGGCACTTATCAGAAGCTGCGCCCGGACGCGGCGATCGAGGCGGCGAACACGCTCAAGGAAACCTATAGCGCGACCATTTTCGGTCTGGGCGATTTCAACAAGCTGACCTTGGAAAGCGGTAATCCTCTGAACGACCCCGACGAGCAGCGGAAGAACTTCAACGACACCATGGCGTCCATCTGCGGCAATTCGTCTACAAGCGGCGCGGACTATTTCAAGGGACTCAGTCAGGTGCACGACATCGACGAGGCGCTCAACGAGCTGATGACCAAAATCGACGCCAATGTCGGCGAGGGCGCAGCCGAGGAGCTGAGCATTCATGCGGACCGCTTCACCGAGGGCAAGGACAGCTACAGCTGGAGCCAGCTGAAGGACGGCCACCATATCCTGTCCGCCGGCAGCATCCGCGAGGTCGCGTCGGTGGATTATTACCGCTTCACCGGCTATGACAGCAGCGGAACGCCGCTGTTCGAGCCGACGCCCTCCCGCCATACCGAACAGAGCCTTGCGGCCATCGGCGACGGCGACGCCATCCAGACCTCTCTGAACATTCTGCCGATTCCGCCGCAGGAGAAGGCAGGCGAGACGATCAAGGGCGCGAATTACGGCGAGAAGGTCGTCATCACCATCACCGACCCGGTCTGCATCGACTATGAATGGATCGGGCGCTGGACGCCGCCGAAACTTGCTCCGCCCAAACACGAGCACGCCGCGCGCGGAACGACGCACAAGCCTGCCGCGCCGACGCAGAACGCAGTGGCCGTGGACGACCTGAACCTGAAATTCGACGGCTGGTACCGCCTGTGGGACGAGACGATCGACCAGGGAAAGCAAACGTGGGAATACGACGGAAAGACCTACGTCAAATACGCCGGGACCGTGTTCCCGGCGTTCGGCAGCGACCTCAAGCTGTACGGTCGCTGGCTGCCCGAGATTCAGGTCACGTTTCACTGGGCCGGCTCGGTCGTCCCGGTGGACGGGGACGGCAATGGCATCGCGCCGCCGTCCGCGCTGAGCCTTTCGCTTGACGGAAACGGAAAACGTTACTATCAGGCGACTGCGCCGACGGCGGACGGCTTCGAGTTCGACGGCTGGTACAAGGATTCCGACTGCACGCAGAAATTCGAAGAGGGCGGCGAGGTTCTGACCGCAAACACCAACCTTTACGGCCGCTGGACGAGGCTCACGCAGACCGTGACCTTCAAGGTGAAGAACGGCAAATGGTCGGGCGACGGCTCGAGCGAGGACAGGGCGGACAGGAATGTTACCGTCGAGCTGAGCAACGGCCTCGGAACGCTGTCTGAGAAAGACGTGCCGACAGGTATGATTCCGGACGACGGATACCAGACTACCGGCGCGTGGGACAGCCGCCCGAACACCGACCCGAACGGCATCAGTGAGATGGGAAACTATGTCTATACCTATACCTTCCCTCAGAAGGACGAATGCACGGTAACTTATCACTGGGTGAGCACGGAGAACCCGATTTTCGCCGTCCTCCCGGCGCAGGCGACAGTGACCAAGGATACGCCTTATCCGGTCGCAACGGTTGACTTAGTAGGTGGCTGGACGTTCTCGGGCTGGTATGATAACGAGGCCTGCGATGGCGCTCCCGTAACCGAGGTAACGTGCACCAGCGCAGGTCAGAATATCGACCTCTACGGCAAATGGACACATGATGCTAACTGTACCGTAACGTTTCACGCGGATTATAAAGGGGCCGAACGCGGATACCTGGATGCGAACAAACAGACCGTTGTTCTTACATATACGGTTCCCTACGGCTCTACCCTGCGGAAGGAACGCATAAGCCTGCCGACCCCGGTTCCCGGTGAGGCGACCTACTATTTCTTCAAGGACTGGGATCTGGATAACCTTTTCTATACCGATCCGGATGTTCTGGATATGCCTGTGCGCTCCAATCTGACCTTCGTCGCCCAGTGGTGGCCGATCGTGACGTTCGACGCCAACGACGGCGCATGGAGCAGCGGCGAGGCCATGCGCTATGCGAAAATTCAGACGGATACCGAGAAGGTTGCGGCGGCAAGTACGCCGGTCAGAAACGGCTATACCTTCCTCGGCTGGTATACGGCGGCCGACGGCGGCGTTCGGGCGAATTTTGAAGACACGGTGAACCACCCCACAACCCTGTATGCACACTGGGCAAAAAATGCCGCCGTCACGTTCCGCATCGTCAACGGCACATGGTCGGGCGGCGCAGCAGAGGACAAGACCGTAACGGTCGTGCTCTATCCGCAGGCGGACGGCACCGCGAGCGGCACGCTGGACGCAAGCTATGTACCGCAGATCATGCTCCCGGCGCCGGGATACGAAAATATCGCCGGCGGCTGGGAACAGACGCCGAACACCGACCCGAACGGCATTACCGGAGATGTGACCTATGTCTACCGGTTCGGCAGCACCGGCGGCGGCAGCTCTTCCGGCCATTCGACCCGGTACACCCTGCACTATGAGTCGAACGGCGGCACAGCTTACAAGGATGAGCGCTATTCTTCCGGCACGAAGGTGACGCTTGACAAGACCCCGACCCGCGAGAGTTATACCTTTACCGGCTGGTATGCGGACAAGGCGCTGACGCAGAAGATCACAAGCGTGACGATGAACAGCGACAAGACGGTCTACGCAGGCTGGGAGGCGACCGGCGTGCCGGACAAGCTCAACGGCGACGACCATTTCGCCTATGTAGTCGGTTACTCCGATAGCACTGTCCGTCCGAACGCGAACATCAGCCGCGCGGAAGTTGCAACGATTTTCTTCCGCCTGCTCAAATCCGACATTCGCGACGGAAATCTGACCGCCGACAACGAATTTTCCGATGTTTCGGACGGCCAGTGGCACAACAAGGCGGTTTCCACGATGGCGAAGCTCGGCATCGTCAAGGGCCGCCGTGCGGACCGCTTTGACCCCGATGCCTCGATCACCCGTGCGGAGTTTGCGGCAATCTGCGCGCGCTTCAACACCAAACCGGTCGAGAACAGCAGCAGCTTCTCCGACATTTCCGGTCACTGGGCGGAAAACGAGATCGAGAGAGCGGCGGCGTTCGGCTGGATTTCGGGCTATCCGGACGGCACGTTCCGCCCCGACGCCCGCATCACCCGCGCTGAGGCTATGACGATGATCAACCGCGTGCTCTGCCGTATGCCGCAGAGCAAAAGCGACCTGCTGGACAGCATGGTAACGTGGCCGGACAACAAGCCGTCCGACTGGCACTATCTCGCCGTGCAGGAGGCCACGAACAGCCACGACTTCGACCGTCAGGGCGAGGTCGGCGAAAGCTGGACGAAGCTGACGAGCGTACCTGACTGGAAGCGGTATCAGTAATACAACAAGGAATTTTCGGAGCAGTAGCTCTCAAAGAAAGGCAACATCCCGCTGCTACTCCAAGACGGCAAATATCTATACATTCACCATGCTTGCGGCATAGTGAGAGTAGAGTTGTTTTTCCCCGTTCAAGACACAGCCAGAGTTAAGGATGTTGCGAACGATTCCTATTTTTCACGGAAAGCTGGGGCATTTGCCCCAGCCTTCTCCAAGCGCTTGACCACTGGTGGAGCGCTTGGAGAAGGTTCTCAGAATGATACCATATATTCCGCGCAAAGAAAGATTTACTGATTGATACAGAGATAGACAAAGGAAATTGCAGATATGGATATTCACAAAAACTTGAATCAGACCACAGAACTGGATAGCGCACGGAACGATCTGTCAGTGGAAAAGAAGCTGCTTGACTGTATTGAAAACCTTGTCATGAACGATGACTTCACAGCAGCGGTCAACTCTGGGCTGACGACTATCCTCGAATATTACGATGCGGATCGTACCTACATATTTGAATTTCAATGGAAGGAAAATCTTACTCGGAATACCTACGAAATTTGCAGAGACGGTATCTCTCCGCAGATTGAGAATCTGCAGACAGTGCCCGTTGATGTAGTAGCACGATGGGTGGATAGTTTTGAGGACCAGGAACAGAATACCATCATCTTTATCGGAGATGTTGATGCACTCAAGGATGATCCTACCCGCCGCCTCGAGTATGATTGCCTGCATCCGCAGGGGATCAAGAGTCTCATTGCCATTCCCATTTTTATAAATGGCAAACTGCACGGCTTTCTTGGAATAGATAATCCTCGTAGCCACAAGGATGCGCTGACGTTGTTAACGCAGCTTACTTATATCATCGCAAACGAGCTGCAAAAGCGGCTGCTTACAGAAGCACTGACGAAAAAAAGCTATCAGGACCCGCTGACCGGTCTAAACAACCGCTTGGCCTATGACGAGATGTTGGAGCATTTGCGCGGAAAGGAGTTTCCGGTAGGCGTAGGATTTTTGGACATCAATGGGCTGAAATGGATCAACGATACGCTCGGTCATGACATGGGCAACAAAGTGATCCAAAAGATTTGCACTATTCTCAACGAGCACATCGAACAGCAGTATATCTACCGCATCAGCGGCGATGAGTTCGTTATGATCTGGCCGGATGTTGATTATAAGGTTTTTATGAGCGCTGCAAAAAAACTGGAGGCGGCGCTGTTTGCCGAGAAAAACATTGCATCGTTTGGTTTTGTATGGGGAAAAGAAGAAGATACAGGCATTGCCGTTTGCAAGGCAGAGAAGGCAATGCGGACAGCAAAGAATAAGTTCTATGCAGCAAATGCCGAATTAGAAGATAGTCGCCCCGGCTATCTGGACGCACTGTTGCAGGAGTTTCGGGACAGCACCTTTATCCCATATTTGCAGCCGCTTTACAGTATCCAGTATAACCGTGTTTACGGTGCAGAAGTTCTCGTCCGCAAGATTGATCCGCATGGTAATATCCAGACACCCGTGGAATTCATCGACGTTATGGAGCGTGAGCACATGATCTCTATGGTGGACTTCACAATGCTGCGGCAAGCCTGCGAACTAATCCAGAAATGGAAACCGGTATGGCCGGATATTGTGCTCAATGTAAACTTTTCACGCAACACACTGATGGAACCAGACTTTCTGGAACGGATCGATCAAATTCTCTCCGAAACCGGTGTTAATCCGGTACAGCTTATTTTTGAGATCACGGAATCTTCGCAAAACATTCAGCTGGAATCCCTGTGCAGTCTGTTGGATGAAGTGAACCAACGAGGTATTTCGCTGGCAATTGATGACCTTGGCACCGAGGCTGCCTGCCTAGAAATGCTCTACCTCCCGCAGATCAGCGTTGCAAAAATTGATAAAAGTTTGATCGATAAAGCGGAACACAACGAGCGTGAACAGCTTGTCATCAGACATCTTATAAACCTGTGCCACGATTTGAATATGCGCTGCGTTGCAGAGGGCATCGAAACAGACAGCCAGATCGAATTGCTGAAAAAACTCGGATGTGATAAGCTGCAAGGCTATAAGATTGGTAAACCCATGCTGCCGGAAGACTTCCTTCGCCAGTTTGGAAATAATCGATAAAATAACAACAGCGACATTAAGCATGCTATCGAAGGATAGCAATTCAAATAATACACGAAAACAGGAAAACGGATTATATTGCTGCATATTCTTACTTTGTCAGTGTCGGCGGCAATGATTTCTTTCAATATTGCTTAAGCTGTTCTGGCGCATTGAGTGTCTCTCTGAGCAAAAAATCCACATCGCACGCTTTTCTTTGTGGGGATGTTTGACGGTTACGAACAAAAACAGGCTGCTTTTTAGCAGCCTGTTTTCGTGTTACGGGAAGTTATGCGTTTTCATCATAGACTTCGATATCACAGTATTGGTGAGCGATCAAACCGCAGATCTATCCCTCTTTTACTAAAACCCCGCACCACATCTAACAATTTCGGCATTTTCCCTTTGTCGTGATACCGAATATATACCAAAGTGGCTTTGAAAATTTTTAGATAGCTTCGAGAAGCGTTACCGCCGTAGTTTCTACGGATTCCAACACATGAATATAGGTGTTATAAGTAACAGATACATTCGCGTGTCCGAGCCACTTGCTTACTACGGTAATCGGGACACCGGCGTTAAGTGTCTGTGTTGCAAAGGTGTGACGAAGCTGGTGAAGCGTGAACGGCTTGCTGATTTCAGCATATTTCAGCACACGATGGAGTACACGCTGCAACTGGTCGTTAGACAGCATATTGCCATTGAGCGACGCTACCACATTCGGACTGCAAATTCCTTTCTTGCGGTAGATGGTGTGCAGGTTTTTCAAAGCGGCAATCGCCTTTGTGTTCAGCGGAACAATGCGGTTGCCGCTTGTCGTTTTCGTGCCCTTGATTTTCGCCTTTTTGTGATTCTTCCGTTCACCGTTTCGGTCGCGGTCGCAGACCATAGACAGGTTCTTGTTCACTGTAACCGTTTTACTGCAAAAGTCAATGTCAGACCATTTCAAAGCCTGCAACTCACCGCAGCGCAAACCGGTATGCACGAGGAACACAATCAGATTCGCGTGCGTAATCAACGGCAGACCGTTCTTTCGCTTCATTACTGCTACCTGCTCCAACGCCCGCACTTCCTCGTTTTCCAGCGCGATGATTTCGCGTTCCGGTTTGAACAGCGTCTTTTTCGGCATCTTCACGTTGCGCATGGGATTCTTCGCAATATCGCCCTCGGAATGAGCATACTGAAACAGTTCCGACAAAAGGAAATTGATCTTCTTCACTACACTGTACGAAAGCGTTTTGCTTTTCGCAACCAGCAGATTCTGAATCTCCTCACTGCGGATAGACGCAATCTGAATATCGCCCAATACAGGCTTGATATGATGCAAATAAATGCTTTCGTAACGGTCAAAACTGCTGTTTTCGACAGAGTGCTGCTTGAACGTGTAAAACCAGTTATCTGCATAATCACGAAAAAACACTTTCTTGCACGCAGTCAGACCGCGTGCCGTCTGCTTTTTCCAATCCCGCAGCTTGCGGCGAACCTCAGCTTCGGTCGAACCATAAAGGTACTGCGGTTTCGCCATGGCTTCATCGCGGTATTTTGCTACCCAGCGGCCATCTTTGTGCTGATAAATACTGCCCTCCCCGTAATGACGATTCGTTTTCGTTACTTTTTCTGTTGTATTGCTCATTTTCGCTCCTGACCCGGTGCGGCAGCTACAACAGCTAACATTGTTATTATACGCCATACTCTGCATGGTTCGCAACGTCTGGTTAATAGAAGATTTCACGTCCGCGATTGGCCGCGAACCAGCGGTCAAGTTCTGCTCGAATGGTGATGTAATCACGTCCAACTTTGGTGACGGGCAGAACACCGGCCCGTAGTAAGGCGTTGAGTTTTGACCGGCCGAACGGAAACAGTTCCAGCAGATCATTCTGTGATAAAATTTCGTAATCAAATGACATGTAAAACCTCCATGAAGTGCGAAACCGGAAGAATACACGCAAAGAAGCGGTATTCTTCCGGTTTTATAATGATTTATACTGTTACTGTCAGTCTATTCGGCCTCACCCCCGACTGCGGGAAGCACCAAGCGATCGGCGGCGTACCGATTCCACAGGAATTTCACCTATCCGTTGTCCGACCTCATTGCCTGCGACGTTTTCACGCTCGGACGGTGACTGGTCGGGAGTATCATTATCTTCCGCGCGGGTCATTGCCATGATAGGAGCCACCCACAGTTCACAGCTTTCCGCTGCAGCTCTCCGCGCCGAATTTGTACCTGATGCCTGAGTATGCGGTTGTCAAAGGACATTGGAAATATTTCCTCTTTTACTATAACGCCGAAATGTGGTCAATGGAATAGCCCCTGAAAAATATTTTTAATCATGCACAAGATTCAGCTTCAGTTTTTGTGCGATATGCTAATATCTTATCAAAACGCCGGTAAAAACCGCTTTTGAGGTGAGGGGAGAGGAACGAAATCCGCGCCGCCCGCGTCTTTCCTCTCCCCCTGCTGCGGTTGTGGATAACTCCCTTGCGGCAGTTACCCACAGCCGCAGCACCCCCTCACCATTCTCGCGGCGGCGAGCGCAGAGAAAAAAACTTTGAAGTCTATAACAATAGACCCTCTCCGACGTAAGTAGTACACAATTTTAAACAAGTACTTGTTTAAGTATAAAAATATTTTTTGTTGAAATTGACAAAGTAATAATTGACAAACACCCAGTAACTTAGTATAATTTGAATAACAAAATAACCCAAACTCTTAGGAGAATGGCAGAAATGGCAAAACAGAGGAAACTCTGCGGCGCAAAGCTATAGGATCTAAACGATTGTCCAGCAATCGCATGACAGCCAGTTACCTAAACCAGTCCCCGCATTACGGGCGCAGTACTGTGTGGACTACTATCCATGCGGTACTGCGCCCTTTTTTAACTGTTTGGGCGCAAAAGAAAGGGAGCGATCGAAAAATGAAACGTACACGAATCAGCGTATTACTTGTAATAGCCTTGCTGTTGCAGCTATACGCACCACTTACGGCAGGCGCGGCGGACTTTACGCCAAACCCACAGACGGAATATGCCAAACGATTTATTGCCGCCTGTGATGGGCAGACATGGTTCATCAACGAGATCGAGCGTCTGCTGAACGTACAGCAACGCACACTGGATACCATCACCGGAGCGGAAGACCTTGTGGAGATCAAGAGCATTGGTCTGAAAGGGCGAAATATCACCGGACATATCCCGGCTGCAATCGGGGAACTGAGTGGATTGCGGTATCTGTTCCTCTCGGATAATCATTTGAGCGGAGATATTCCGTCTGCGCTCTATACGCTCCCGAAACTGCAAAATGTGGACTTGGGCGGCAATGATTATGCAGGTGCGATTCCTTCCGAGTTTGGTACAATGCCCGCATTGAAAACACTGATTCTCAAAGATAACCAGTACACTGGCACGATACCGGACACGATTTTGAGCAATACCCAGATTGAGGTGCTGAACCTCATGGGAAATCAGTTGACCGGCGGTTTTCCTGCGGCAGTTGCCAGTATGAGCAGTCTGAAATACTTGAACCTTTCGGAAAATACTATCGGCGGTACGATTCCCGACCTGTCCGCGCTGAATAACCTTATCTCGCTTTCGGCGTGGCAATGCGGATTGACCGGCACGATTCCCGAAACACTGTACACGCTTTCCGGTTTGCAGATTTTAGACCTGTCCGAAAACAAGCTGGAAGGCGAAATCTCTGCCGGTATTGCTAATCTGGCAGGCTTGCAATATCTCGCGTTGGACACGAACCCTCTGCGCGGTGTATTACCGGACGCATTTACACAGACCGCGTTGACCGATATTCATTTGGAAAACACTTATTTGCGCGGTTTTGTTCCTGCTACGCTCAAAGCACGCCATGACGCAGGTGCAAAGGTGTATCTGAACAATAACTACATGACCGGCGCTGTCTTGAAGGATATGCCGAACAACAGCGGCAACTTTACAGATAGTGCGGCAAGCGAACAGCATCAGCTTACCGGCACTCGTTCCACGGTTACGGTCAGCAAGGACGGCACGGTAAACCTGTATGCGCTACTGCTGAACAAGTCGCTGACTACTGGCAGCACGGCAAAGGTGCTGCTTAGACCGGACGAGTATGTTGTGACCTTCGATGATACCAAGGTGCAGGTTACTGCGGATCGCAGCGGTATCTATGTGAAGGCTCTGACGGATATTCCGCTGAATACGAATTTCAGTATCACGATCCAAATCAAGGACAACACCGGCTCTGAATATTCCAAGGTGAAGCTGACCCTCACTACCGATGTTACCAGCGGTGGCGGCGGTGGTATCGGCAGCGGTGGCGGCGGCACACCTGCAGCGCCCAAGGCAGAACACAAGCTGTATATCAACGGCTTTACCGATGGTATGTTCCATGCCGAACGCAATATCACCCGCGAACAGACCGCGAAAATGCTGATTGACGCGCTGGAAAAGGAAACTGCCGAACCGGAGCAGTCCTCGTATACTGATGTTGCAAATAACCGCTGGTCGTATCGCTGGGTAGAAGCAGCGTCCAAGGAAGGCTACATGGTTGGCTACAACGGCGGCGTGTTCAAACCGGAATCTGCAATCACTCGTGCAGAGATGGCAACGGCCTTGTCCCGTATTGCAGCAAAGGAAGGCTTGATTATGACCAGCAGTACCAAGACCTTCTCTGATGTGGCAGACGGCAAATGGTACAGCAGCTATATTCGTCAAGCGGTGCAGTACGGCTTGATCAGCGGCTATACGGACGGCACCTTCCGACCGGAGCAGTACATCACCCGCGCTGAAACCGTAACGATGATAAATCGTATGCTCGGCAGAAACTACGAAACGGCATACGAGCTGCACAGCATGGCTTGTCCGTTCCCCGATGTCAGCCAGAGCAGCTGGGCGTATGGCAATATCATGGAAGCGGCTATCACGCACAAGCACTGATAGAAAGAATTAGAAACGGAAGAACTCCTGAACAGGTGGAGGTAAACCTATGAAGAAAGCATTAGTCCGCAGAGTGGTTTCGCTGTTCCTGTGCTTTTGCATGGTGATTGGATTCGTACCGATCATCGATGCGCAGGCAGCAGAAATCAAGGGCGGCACATTCGACCCGCATACCGGTTATCTGGAACTGGAATTTGGGTATCAGCTTACGCAGTATGTGAATATCAATGTCTATGTCCGCAGTCCTTCGGACGATGGATTGAAGAAAGAATTTGTCGGTTCGATTGTAGAGAATTACCTGCTCTCCGGTGCAAACGATGTTAAAGCATGGCTTCCCGAAGATTCACCGGACACTATGGTATCGCCCTACACACCGGCAACCAAAACGGACGGCGGTTTGGTAAAACTGTCCGAGGACGGCATTTATCAAGCAGACAAGAACTTTGCCGGTGAAGATATTGAGCCGGTAGCCATGATGAAGCACACGCTTATATGGGACGGCTCTCTCAATGGTATTCCGATTATCGGTCCGAACCTCGATGAAGATGTGTTTTATCTGACCGTAGAAATTGAACCGCTCGGCAGACCGGATAAGAATGTTGAGTGTACCGACAGTGATGATAGCCACACGCACGGTCAGAACTATACTTGGCCGCAGAAGCAGGAGAACGGCAAGAAAAAGTTTGCTGTCAGTACCGAACTGCTGGTAGACTACCGTGATTATGTTGTCGGTGAAGATGGCACGGCGGCGTTCCTCATGCTGAACGGCAGTTTGTCCGATGAAGTACGCAAGAAGCTGTACGAGCAGTTTGTCAGCGGCAGTCTGGCGTGCAATGAATTGACCGGTTTCCCCGAACTGGAAGGCTTGGTGCTGGACTACCAGAACCTTGACCCTGTAAACATGGTAACAGGTGCGTACAACTTCATGTACGAGGACTTGAAGCTGGAAGGCATTATCCCGCTGACCTTCCTTCGTGTTTACAACTCGCGCTACAACAAGGGTGCGCTGGGTACTGGCTTTACTCACAGCTATGACTATTCGCTTATCAACGACCGAGGTATTATCCGCGTGACAATGCCTGGCGGTGAGGAGCAAATCTTCCTTACGCTCCGTGACGGCGGCTATGATTCTCTGGCAGACAGCGGCTTTGTTCTGGAAGATGCGGCAGGCGGCTACCGCATGATGCACGAGGACGGCGCAGCGTTCATTTTCTCGAATGACGGCAAGTTGCAAACCATCTCTAATCCCGATGGTACGCAGGTAGCACAGCTTACCTACAACGGCGATGAACTGACCGAGATTGACGGCATTGCAGGCAGATATACGCTGGCATGGTCGAACGGACATATTTCGTCCGTGACCGATAACGCAGGCCGCACCGTATCGTATGAGCATGACGGCGATCTTCTGACCGGCGTTACCAATGCGGACGGTGATACGCTGCACTATACCTATGATGGCAACGGCTATCTGAACACTGCCACCGACTTTGAAGGCGAAGTCTATATTGAGAACGAGTATGACAGCATAGGCCGTGTGGTAAAGCAGACATTTATCAATGCGGACATTCCCACTGTTTCTAACGTTTCCTATGACGATGAAGCGCGTGTTACGACCTGTGTAGATGCTAATGGGCTTGAAACGCGCTACTACTACGATAACCACCGCAACATCCAGAAAATCGGAACAGTTATCGACGGCACGGAATACACCACCGCCAACACCTATGACGGCGATTATCGCGCCAACTCTGCAAGCGACCGTCTGAACGGTGCAACCGCATACGAGTATGACAGCAATGGCAATGTGACGAAAGTTCGCTATGCGGACAATACCGCTATGACGCTGACTTATACAGCGGGCGGCGATATTGCGTCTATCACGGACGCGCTCGGCAATACGGAAACCTATACCTACTCCGGACACAGCTTGACCGAGTTCCGCGACAAGAACGGACATACCACTTCGTACACCTATAATGCACTCGGTCTGCCGATTACGGTTACGGACGCACTCGGCAATCAGACCACCTATGCGTATGACGATAAGGGACGGCAGCTTTCTGTCACCGACGCTGAGGGCGGTGTTACCAGCTTTGAATACGATGCCGTAGGCCGCATCGTTGCAGAGCATACCAAGGTGAGTGATACGGCTACTGCAACGACCAGGCATACTTACTCCAAGGCGGGCAAGCTGCTGAAAACCGTAGACGCGCTGGGCGGCGAAACCTCGTATGAGTACAATGCCAACGGCTTTACCACCTCGACCAAGGACGCGCTCGGCGGCACGGTAACGACCGAATACGGCACGAACGGCGAACCGCTCAAACGCACGGATGCAAATGGCAACGAAACCACCTATGAATATGACAAGGATACCGCACAGCTTGTATCGGTAACAGACGCAGAGGGCAACGAAACCCGCTACACCTACAACGATCGCGGCCTGCTTATCCAGACTACGGACGCGGAAGGCAATGCGACTACCTATGAATATGACGCGCTCGACCGTGTAGCAAAGACGATTGACGCGCTGGACGGCGAAACGATCTATGCGTATGACAGCATGGGACGCACGGTTTCGGAAACCGACGCAGAAGGCAACAAGAAAACCTACACCTATGACGCGCTCGGACGAACCAAGACTGAAACCGACGGTGCAGGCAACAAGACAACCTATACCTATGACCCTGTTGGCAATCTGCTTGTCACAACGGACGCAAACGGCAATGAAACCAAGACCGAGTACAACGCCATCAATGCAGCGGTAAAGCAGATTGACGGCGAAGGCAACGAAACCACCTACACTTACGACAAGGTAGGACGGCTGCTGACCGAAACGGACGCACTCGGCGGCGTTACCGCGTACACCTACGACCTTGCGGGCAATCAGCTTAGTGTTACCGACCCCGAAGGCAATGTGACAAAGTATATCTATGACCTGCTGGGACGCGCCGTAGAGCAGATTAACGCAGACGGCAGCAAGACCCGCACGGTGTATGACGCGCTGGGACGCACGACAGAAAGCTATGACGAACTCGGCGGTAAGACTGCTACCACCTATGATGCGAACGGCAACCAACTCACCGTCACTGACCCGAAAGGCAACAAAACTTCGTATCAGTACAACCGCAAAGACCAGATTACGGTTATCACCTATGCGGACGGCGGCGAAACCCGCTATACCTACAATGCGCTCGGCAATGTCAGCGAAGTAACCGACCAGAACGGCAATGCAACCAAGTACACCTATGACGCACTCGGCAGAACGCATACCGAAACCAACGCAGTAGGTGTTGTGACCGAATACGGCTACGACAAGGTAGGCAACACGGTTTCTATCACCAAGGACGAAACAGTAATCGCAAAGAGCGAGTACGACGGTGCGTATCGTGTGGAAAAAACGATTGACGGACTGGGTAATGCGGGAACAAAGCAATATGACGGCGTAGGCAATGTACTGGTTTCCACTGACCGTGAAGGCAATGCAACACAGTACACCTACGACAAAAACTATAACCTGCTCAAGACCACAGACGCAGAAGGCGGCGTGTCCTCGTCTGCTTATGACGCGCTGGGTCGTGTCGTTTCTGAAACCGATGAAAACGGCAGCACAACGACCTACACCTATGACAAGAACGGCAATGTGCTGACCGAAACCGACGCGCTTTCCGGTGTTGTTACCAACACCTACGACACACGCGGCAGAGTAGCAGCAACTACGGACAAGCTGGGTGCAACGACTACCTACACCTATGATGCAGCCGGTAATCTCCGCAAGGAAACCGACGCGAATAATGCGTATACGACCTATCAGTATGATGCAAACGGCAATCTGCTTTCCGTGACGGATGCGCTGGGCAATGTAACGGCCTATGAATACGATGCGCTGAACCGCGTGACGGCAGAAATTGCACCCAATGG
>ENA-ORSQ01000574-ORSQ01000574.1-human-gut-metagenome-genome-assembly--contig:-NODE-574-length-24070-cov-4.834853_pt1 | contig 24070 bp, 18 predicted proteins | sample MGYA00241900_ERZ509164 | MGnify/ENA primary metagenome ERZ509164 (study PRJEB26280, sample SAMEA2338807) | human gut metagenome | biome: human gut; feature: human-associated habitat; material: faeces...
GATCTGCCATAACTGCGATAACCTTTGCAGGGCTCAATGCATTCTCGATCAGGATCGCAGGATTCTCATCCCAGTTGATGATATCAATCTTCTCACCGCGAAGCTCATTTACAATCGCACTTACACGGGCACCATTTACACCAACACATGCTCCAACCGGATCTACATCAGGATCGTTGCTCCATACTGCCAGCTTGGTACGGGAACCTGCCTCACGGGCAATGCTCTTGATTTCAACAGTTCCGTCCTTCACCTCAGCAACCTCAGACTCAAAGAGGCGTTTTACAAGGCCAGGATGTGTTCTGGAAACAAGGATACGAGGTCCCTTCGGTGTATCCTTTACCTCAAGAATATACACTTTGATTCTCTCAGTAGGCTTGAAGGTCTCACCCTTCACCTGCTCGTTCTCAGCAAGGATCGCATCTGCCTTGCCAAGATTTACGCTTACATTATGTCCTACCACACGCTGTACAATGCCGGTAACAACCTCTTTCTCATTGCCGTGATACTGGTCAAACAGAACTTTTCGCTCTTCCTCACGGATTTTCTGAAGAATGACATTCTTTGCATTCTGGGTTGCGATACGTCCGAATTCCTTGGACTGGATCTCAACCTTCATAACATCACCGATCTCTGCGTTCGTGTTTGTTTTCTGTGCATCCACCAGAGAAATCTCCAGCGCCGGATCCTCCACATGCTCTACAACAGTTCTGTCAGCGTAAACACTGAAGTCACAGGTCTCCGGATCGATCATAACGTGAACGTTATCTGCCTTTCCGAAATGGTTCTTACATGCCTGGATCAGTGACTGCTCAATTGCCTCCAGCAGTGTATCCTTACTGATGTTTTTCTCTTTTTCGAGAACGTCCAGCGCATCTCTTAAATCTCTGCTCATTTTTCTTTTTTCCTCCTGAATTTTACAGATTCGATTCTCTTTTAGAATTCGATCGCGAGACGAATCAGGGCAATATCTTTTTTATCAAAGGTACGTTCTGTGCCGTCTTCATCGATTGTCACACTGTTACTATCATATGCATTTAAAATACCGCAGAATTCTTTCTGTTTCTCGATGGGCCGGTAGGTACGGATCTCCACCAGCTTGCCAAGGCTTCTCTTAAAGTCTTTTTCTTTTTTAAGAGGCCGGTCAAGTCCCGGAGAACTGATCTCCATAATGTAGCTGTCCTCGATGAAATCCTGCTCATCCAGTATATCGCTGAATGCACGGCTTACGTCCTCGCAGTCATTGACTGTGATTCCGCCCGGCTTGTCGATATAGCCTCTGAGATACCAGGTTCCGGCTTCCTTGACATACTCCACGTCTACCAGCTCAAAGCCCCTGGACTCCACGATTGGTGTAAGGATCGCCTCTGTCTTCTGTTCATATTCTTCCCGTCTGCTCATGCTTCCCACCTGCCTTTCCTATTTCTGCCTATTTCTGAACAAATTCCTTCTCAGCAAATAGGAGCGGGCTCTCGCCCACTCCTATGCCAACAAGTTCTTAGTTTCGTTCATTGTAACACCAATGTCTGTTAAATGCAAGTATTAATTGCGATTTGAATTTCTGTTTATCTTTTACAGGATTTCTCCCGCTTTATAGCATGCTGCTATATAATCTCTCGGCTGATAATAAAAATCTGTATTATAGTCCGAAATATGTGCATCAATCCAGGAATGATAAATATCCCATATTCCTTTTTCGATTTCCGCATCATCATATATGTCTTCTATTAATCGCTCATATACTTCTCCAATATCCCAGTAATCCGGAACCGTATATCTGCACATGGATACATTGTCAAATTTTCCTTCTGGAATATTGCATTGCTCCATAAACTCTGCTGCAACTTTTTGTATTGGCTCACAGTGAAATACATCCGCATAATCGTATATTCTCTTTATGTTTTCTCTGCCAAGATAATCTGTGATTTCCCGCCGATGTTGTTTTCTGTTTCGTCCTATATACTCAATCAGGCTACAGGTAAAAAATAAATTGTTATTATTTTTTTTCGCCATATACGACCTCACTTCCTGCAAATTCCAAAGTATCCAATGCCGAAACTGTATGAAAACTGATCTGATGTGTGGGGTACTTAAATTTTACCAGTTCCCAGAAAGCAGATCTTGAGATCTTACCATCCAGATAGTTTTGCAGGTAATTGTAGATCGTATCATCTGCCATCGGTCCTTCCACAATATCATACTGATGTGCTTGTCCACTTCGACAGGAAATAATAAAGTCCAGCCATTCTTCTGTCATTTTCTCAAATCTAAGAATTTTTAATTCTGTATTTTCTGTATACTCGTACCTGTTAATGTATCCCTTTTCTCCATACCTTGTCGCCCACCGTTCTGCCTGTTTTTCGATGTTCGTACAATAGAAGCCAAAGTAGAAATCTTTGTTAAATCGGGCTTTTCTGATTTCCGGATACTCTACTATATCTTTACTTCCATGATATAAAGTCATATGCACTCCTTTTCAGATTGGACTTAACACAATAGTTTCCTGGAGCTATTATAACAAATGTGTATCGAAAATCGCAATATATTTTACTCTCACAAGAGCATCTATATCACGACACTCTCCCATTCTCCATCTCATACACCACATCCGCTACTTTCATCGTAGAAGTTCTGTGTGACACCAGCACGACGGTACGGTTGGCTTTATCTTCCTTCAGGGATTTCAGGATGATGCCTTCGTTCAGGGAATCCAGATTGGAGGTTGGCTCGTCCAGAAGAAGGCTACCAGCGCGGTTCCTTCCACTACGGGGTCCTGATGCCGGATAAAGTATTCAAAAACGCCGGTTGGGATCCGGGGATTTCCGTTTTCTTCTTCGGCTTTTACCCAGCCGGTTTCTGGGTCCACATACCAGAGAACAGTTTTTTTCCTCCGGTGCTGTGCAGAACAGTTCAAAATAGCTGTCCTCTTTTTTTACATGAAGGCGGATCTGTTCTTTATAATTCTTAAATTCACCGGCCAGTCTTCTTGGACAGGTTTTTTCCATGTAGTAGATTCCCATGAGAAAGGAGTATTCCCCCGGCTCATAGCGGTATCTGAGGTCTGTGTTCCGAAGAGCATGCTCAAAGGTGCTTCCGTAATTTACAAAATTGCAGATCTGCTGCACGGTCTCATCGCTTACCACGTGCTCCATGCGGCAGGCATCTTCTTCTGCAATGCGGCTTTCTACTCCTACATATTCCAGAAGCTGGGTGAAGGTTTCATGGCGATGGCGGCATTCCTCGCCCCGGATCCGTCCCAGCTCTGTGAGGCAGACGCAGATGTTTTTTTCTTCGATTTTTACGTAGCCCTGGGCGGTCAACTGTTTCAGACAGGCCAGAACCTCCCGTCTGCTCATCTTCATCCGCCCGCAAATCTCGGAGATTCCGATCAGGGCGTCCTTTTTTGCAAGAGAGCAAAGCTCCTCCAGTATGTCTTCCTCGATTTCTCTTTTGGATAAGGGTATGCTGTGGCCCAGCTCTTCTGTGGATTCATATGTTATTTTTGTCATTGTTTTTTTCTGAACCTGTTTTATATTTGCGGCTGTGTTAGTTCAGTCTAATTCCTTATAAAAGATGGCTCATATTTCTGTCAAGAGGGCAAAAAAATCCCCACCGGTCGGGTTAATTGTACCTGATCGGTGGGAAGTATATATTCTGTAAAATTGTATTCTCTTTATTTACGTCCAGTCGCTCTCCGCTTCTGCCAGCTTCTCCCTCAATGTTTTCTCAAGAGCCACAAAAGCCGGAATAAAGCTGTCGCGGATGAGCAGGATCATCTCATCTACTTCCTGCTCATTATATATATGGACAGATGTGTTACGCTTTTTCAGCATGAGCAGCCACACTGCTGAATCGTTTACGAAGCCCAGCTTATAGCCAAGCTGCAGGATTTCTCTCGGTGAATCGGTGTCTGCTCCTTCTGCCCCGTGGAGTCGCAGGATCTCCTGAAGAGCTTTCCAGGCAAGCTCGAAAGTTAGGTTGAACTGTCCGATCACGCCGGTTCTGTAAATATCGTTGTTATCCGCAAGTTTGAAATCTGCATTTCTTAATATAGTAAGACAATTAGAAAAATTATCAAGCTTTTTCATAGATCACAACTCCATCCTTTTTAATTTCTTTTTTGAGTTCTTCGGAAATTGAAGCATCTGCATTAATTACATCAAACATCAGAAGTGAATGGATATTTTCTTTGATATCCCAGTAAAAGGAATCAAAATCTCCTCCATATACAGCAATATCTACATCACTTCTTTCTGTATTGTTTCCTCTTGCACGGGACCCAAAGAGGATGATCTTTCTGACAGAATGTTTTGTGGCAAATGAAAATAGTTCTCTTATAACTCTTTCCTGAAGATCATATCGCATTTTTTACGCCTCCCATTTTCATATAACCCTATCATATCCTATCTGCCAGTTATCCGCAATCCTCTTCGCGTCTTTTATACCCTCGGCTTCACACCCTTCGTATCTCTCTTAGCCAGCTTAACTTTATTCAGCACATACGGCTTATCATGATATTCAATGGCATATTCCTGGCGGCTTTCCAGGAGATAAGCGTGGTGGATCCGGTCTTCACCGGTAAGCTTCATGCCGCGGACACCCATAGCGTTTTTCTTAGTGACGGAGATCTCGGTTTTCATGATACGGAGAAAGTAACCCTTTTCAGACTGGAACACAACCTGATCCATCTCGTCCGCTGCTCCTACGAATACCAGGCGGTCATCCTCTGCAAGCTTGGTGGAAACAATGGTACGCTTGGAAGCACGGAACTCTTCTCCTTTTACCAGCTTGCACATGCCGTTCTCTGTAACAAAGAGCACTGTGGAGGCTGCTACCTGACTCAGCGGTGCCACATAAAGGATCTGCTCGGAAGTACTGTCATAATTACCCAGATTATCTGCCGGAACACCTTTATCACGGAAACGTACCCGCGGGATATCCTCTGCCTTCACTGTGTGGAGCTTGCCGGTATCTGTAAAGATACAGATCTTGTCCGTATTCATGCAGGTAAAGACATAGCGGCTCTCTGCATGAGCGGCATCCTTATTACGCTCGTAGGCATTCTTGTCAATGAGACGCATATATCCGAAACGATCCATCAGGAAGCAGACTTCGGTCTCTTCCATCTTCTTCTCCTCATAAACAGCTTCCTCTGCGTTTTCAATGGAAGTCTTACGCTTACTGCCGTATTCCTTCTTGATCTGATCCAGTTCACCCATGATCACTGCTGCCATGGAGTCATAATTATTCAGGATATCCTCATAAGCAGCAATGTTCTTCATGGTTTCCTCATGCTCCTTCATCAGAGCATCGATCTCCAGACCGATCAGCTTGTAAAGACGCATGTCCAGGATAGCTGCGGCCTGTTTTTCTGTGAATTTCAAGGATTTTGCCGTTTTTTCGGATGTCTTGGTCTTGAATTTAATCCCTTCTGTGATACCGTCGGTCAGACATTTCTTTACCTGGTCACGGCTCTTGCTGCCACGGAGGATCTCGATGATCAGATCAATGACATCGCAGGCTTTGATAAGGCCTTCCTGGATCTCCCGTTTCTCCTGTTCCTTGGCAAGAAGGGTTGTATATTTTCTGGAATTTACTTCAAATACAAAGTCCACATGGTGAGCAATGATCTGCTTCAGTCCCAGTGTTTCCGGTCTTCCGTCTGCAACTGCCAGCATGTTGACACCGAAGGTATCCTCCAGTCGGGTCTTCTTATAGAGCATGTTGGTAAGGTTCTCCACGTCTGCATCGCGCTTCAGTTCCAGAACGATACGGATCCCCTCTTTGGAGGACTGGTTGGAAATATCCACGATATCTGTGGTCTTCTTGGTCTCTACCAGGGTTGCGATATCATTAAGGAATTTTCCGATGTTTGCACCGATCATGGTGTAAGGAATCTCTGTGATCACCAGCTGCTGGCGACCGCCCTTCAGCTTCTCTATTTCCACCCGTCCACGGATACGGAGCTTACCTGTTCCGGATTCATAGATCTTTACAAGGTCGTCCTTATTTACTACGATACCACCTGTCGGAAAATCCGGGCCCTTGAGATAACGCATCAGCCCACGGGTGCTGATATCATTATTCTTCATGTATGCCTTCACAGCATCCACCACTTCGCCCAGGTTATGCGGTGGGATGCTGGTAGCCATACCAACGGCGATTCCATCTGCTCCGTTTACAAGGAGGTTTGGAATACGCACCGGAAGTACTACCGGCTCCTTCTCTGTTTCATCAAAGTTCGGCATAAAGTCCACAACGTTCTTATCAAGGTCTTCCAGAAAAACCTCCTGGGTCAGCTTCTCCAGGCGGGCCTCTGTGTATCGCATGGCTGCGGCTCCGTCGCCTTCAATGGAACCAAAGTTTCCATGTCCGTCCACCAGTGTACGGCCCTTCTTAAATTCCTGCGCCATGACTACAAGCGCATCATAAATGGAGCTGTCACCGTGGGGATGATATTTACCCATAGTATCTCCTACGATACGGGCACATTTACGGTACGGGCGGTCGTAACGAATGCCCAACTCATACATATCGTAAAGGGTACGGCGCTGTACCGGCTTCAGTCCGTCACGTACATCCGGCAGTGCTCTGGAAATGATAACGCTCATGGCGTAATCGATATATGATTTCTGCATGATCTCCGCATAATCGGTGCGGATGATATTGTCCTGTTTCGTATTCATAGTTTATTCTCCCAATCAAATATCCAGCTCTGCATCTGTTGCATGCTCATAGATAAAGGCCTTACGTGGCGGAACATCGCTTCCCATCAGGATTTCTGTCACATCGGAGGCCATGCGGGCATCTTCGATCTCCACACGCTTCATCATTCTTGTCTCAGGGTTCAGGGTAGTCTCCCAGAGCTGCTGGGCGTCCATCTCACCGAGACCTTTGTATCTCTGGAGCGTGAAGCTTCCCGGTTTATGGCTCTTACGGTATTTCTCAAGAGCCTTGTCATCGTAGAGATATTCCTCCTGCCCCTTCTTCGGCATTACCTTATAAAGAGGTGGCATGGCAATATACACATGTCCCTCATAGATAAGCTCCGGCATAAAACGGTAAAACAAGGTCAGAAGCAGAGTAGAGATATGAGCACCATCCACATCCGCATCGGCCATGATCACGATCTTGTCATAACGAAGCTTCGTGATATCAAAATCATTTCCGTAGCCTTCGGAAAAACCGCAGCCAAAGGCATTGATCATAGTCTTGATCTCTGCGTTGGCCAGCACCTTGTCGATGGTAGCCTTCTCTACGTTGAGGATCTTACCGCGGATCGGAAGGATCGCCTGATAGTTACGGTCTCTGGCTGTCTTGGCCGAACCGCCGGCGGAATCTCCCTCTACGATAAAGATCTCACACAGTGACGGATCCTTTTTCTCACAGTTGGCCAGCTTGCCGTTGGAATCAAAAGAGTATTTCTGTTTGGTGAGAAGGTTTGTCTTGGCACGCTCCTCGGTCTTACGGATCTTGGCCGCCTTTTCCGCACAGGAAAGGACGATCTTCAGTGTTTCCAGATTTCGGTCAAAAAACAGCACCAGCTGTTCTCCTGCTACCTTGCCGGTGGCTCTGGATGCGTCCTGGTTGTCCAACTTGGTCTTGGTCTGTCCCTCAAAGCGGGGTGCCGGATGCTTGATGGAGACTACAGCAGTCATTCCGTTTCGGATATCTGCACCTGTAAAGTTGGGGTCTTTATCCTTCAGTACACCGATCTCACGTGCGTAGGTGTTCATTACCGTTGTAAAGGTAGTCTTAAATCCGGTCAGATGAGTTCCTCCCTCTGCATTGTAGATATTATTGCAGAATCCTAGAACGTTCTCACGGAACTCATTGGTAAACTGAAAAGCAACCTCCACCTGGATCCCGTCTGCCTCTCCTTTAAAATAAACCGGATCATGGAGAGGCTGTGCATTCTTGTTAAGGTCACGGATAAAACCTACGATTCCCTCCGGCTCATGATACTCAATATCCTCGGGAGCGTCCCCTCTTCGATCCTCAAAATGGATGGTAAGCTCCGGATTCAGATAGGCAGTCTCATGGAGACGGCTCTTTACATCCGCTGCTCCAAATCTTGTTTTCTCAAAAATCTCCGGATCCGGAAGGAAATTCACACAGGTTCCGGTACCTCTGGTCTTCCCTAATTTGGGGAGCAGTCCTGCTTCCAGTTCAATGGTAGGGATTCCTCTCTCATAGTGGTCATGATGTATATAACCATCACGACTGATCTTAATATCCAGATACGTAGATAATGCGTTCACTACGGAAGACCCTACACCATGAAGTCCGCCGCTTGTCTTATATGCGGAATTGTCAAACTTACCGCCTGCATGAAGGGTTGTAAAAACAAGACGCTCCGCAGATATTCCCTTGGCATGCATATCCACCGGGATCCCTCGTCCATTATCCTCTACTGTACAGGAACCGTCCTTCTCAAGAACTACATGGATACGGCTGCAGTACCCTGCAAGGTGCTCATCCACCGCATTGTCTACGATCTCATATATCAGATGGTTCAGTCCCTTTCTGGATACGCTTCCGATGTACATACCGGGGCGCTTTCGCACGGCCTCGAGGCCCTCCAGGACAGAGATACTGCCCGCATCATAAGTGTCTTTTTTTGCCATTCCACTGATTCCTTTCTTTTTATATTCGAACATTTGTTTGTATTATACTCAAAATATCTGCACTTGTAAAGTCCACATGATCATCTTTTTTCTGCAATTTTTCCAAAAGATACGCGTGGCAGTTCAAGGAACCGATCTTCCGAAAAATCGCTTTCTTCAGCCGCCACAGCCTATCTATTCTATCAAAAGTATCTGTAAACTTCAAGCAATTTGTGTCTGTCTGAATACAACAGGCGGAAAACCCTGCTTTTTATGAAAGCATGTTTTCCGCCTGTTTCTGATCATTTCAGGAAATTTTTTCCAGAAGCTTCTCCTCGCACAGGGGCCTGGAAAAATAATATCCCTGTATCATATCCACACCCCATTTTTCCAGAAGCTTTACCTCCTTTTCGGTCTCAGCGCCTTCTGCGATCACCTTATATCCCATATGCTGCAGGATCATGACAATGCTGCGATAAAAGGTAGCCGTCTGAGGATCGCTGCTGACCCCGGACAAAAGAGAACGGTCCATTTTTACTGCTGAAAACGGGATGCGAAGAACTGCGTTCAGATTTGCATAACCGGAACCGAAATCATCCAGGCACATGTGGATCCCCACTTCTGCAAAATCATCAATGGCTGTGCAGAAGCTTTCGCTGTATTCGGTTGCCACGTTTTCCGTGATCTCAAACTGAAAATATCCTGGATCTAATCCATACCCCTGTATGATCCCGATAAGCACATGGCTGTATCCGGGTTTCATCAGTTCGGAAGGAGAAAGATTGAATTTCACATTCCGGATCTTCTTCATGATATATTCATGTTCTTTTATAAAACGGCAGACCTTGTGAAGCTGAAGACATCCCACTGCAGAGATCATTCCCTGTTTTTCCGCGATCCCGATAAACACATCCGGCGGGATCATTCCCAGAACAGGATGTTTCAGCCGGCTCAGTGCCTCCAGAGTAATAAAATCCTGGTTTTTTATAGAATATACCGGCTGATAATATACTTCAAACAGATCCTCTTTCACAGCCTTCTGAAGAAAATGCTCCACTTCCTGCTCATAGCGGAAGCCCTCCAGGATCTTGCTGTCCGACTGGATCAGGACCGTATCCTGACGGTTCTGTATCAGAGAGATCATATATTCAATATAAGAAAGAATACTATCCTCTTTTTCCAGTTTTTCCGCATTCATGATCCCGCAGATCGCAGCATGGAACGACACCTTTTCGTTTTCGATAAAAAACGGCTTTTTCAGAAATTCTTCTATGCCGTCTCTGGCTTTTTCATAATCTGTCAGCGAGTCCAGCACTGCCAGAAAGCAATTGCCTGTGATACGAAAGATCTGCACTGAATCCGTGATCTCCCGAAATCCCTTCGCCGCCCGGATCAGCAGCTGATCTCCCACTCTGGTACCGTAGATCCGGTTGATCTGCTTCATATTGCGGGCATCCACAGCAAGCAGATGAAAGCTTTCTTTTCGATAGAGCTTTTCTCCGATCCATTTGTCAAAATACTGTTTGTCAAATAAACCTGTCATACTGTCCGTATATTCACCTGGATTGTTCATAGTAAGATAGATCAGCCAAAGTCCTACAGAAAGTCCGAAGCCGGTAAGCAGTATTCTTTCCGCGGCAATCTGGAGAAACAGGCAGGCTGCTTCGATAAACCAAAATCTCCATATGGTGCGCCGTATTTCTTTTTCTGCTGTTTTTCCATAAAGTAACATAAATGCAACGATCACCAGCATAAAAAAGAATACATATCCATAGAGCAGAAAATGAAAACTTCCCCGGATAAATCTACCTTCCTGGTCAAAATAAAAAAGCCATCCCGTCCGTAAGTTTGCTGTAACTGCCAGCAGCATTGCAGCCGGCAGGACCACCCAGCCGGTTTTCAGCCATTTATACTTCTCCTTCTGTCTTCCGGTGATGATCCGAATGTAGCAGAAAAGCCCGTAGGTAAGTATGACATCACAGAAATAATAGAGCGTCAGGACCAGCGCTGACATTCTGCAACCTTCGCTGCTGCCGCCTCCCGCGATCACCGCACTCAGCATATCCAGCAGCACGTAAACGCCGCTGAAAGCCAGAAAACATACAAAATTCCTGTTTTCCGCATTGTTCAGTCTTTTATGAGAAAAATAATGTATCGCGATCATCGTCACCAAAACAAGGGATGTGATCTGAAAACAGTTAATATACTCCATTTTTCAAATCCCCCTTCTTTTTGTTCTCATAAAGCTTCCTGTCTGCCTCATATTTCCATTCTCCCATGGATTTCAGAGAGCCATCCTTATTTCGCAGATGGCTGCATCCCAGGGACAACGAAAAACGATGTCTGCATCCTCTCCCGATATTCCGGAGTTCTTCTTTCAGGCGTTCCGACCAGAATTCGTCCGGTACTTCCGGATCATAGACCAGAACCGCAAATTCATCCCCGCCGATGCGGTAGCAGGTTCCTTTTTCCTGGAAAACGTTCTCCACACATCTGGCCGAGATCACCACCATCTCGTCTCCTGCAGCCCGTCCGTATTCTTCGTTGATCACGCGAAGCTGATCGATATCGATATACATAAGAAGGATATCCCGGTATCTGCCCATATCTGCGGAAATACTTTCCAGTTTTTTCTCAAAATTGGCTCTCGTCTCAAGTCCTGTCATCCCATCCTCTCTGGACAGTCGTTCGTAAGCCTGGGATTCCAGACGGTAACGGACGTTGTCTGCCATCATCATGACTGCGTCTGCAATGACCAGCACAAGAAACACAAGATTTCCCAATTCAAAAATGGATCCATAGTAGGAAATCTCGAACAGCCAGTACAGGATCAGCGCTATGATACCGCTTGCTCCCACGATGATATATGCAATGAGAAGCAAATGTATCTCACGCTGTTTATGCTTCCGGTACTCCCGGATCAGAAGTACCGCTGATATCAGGGCCCACACAAACAGCAGGATATGTGTTACAAACAGCATATCCTTAAATTCAAAGGCTCCTAGGATCACCAGAACTCCCTGTAAAACAGCATTCAGATAAAATGTAAAGATTCCAAGATCCAGGAGCCTGTATTTTTTCATGTTTCCGATATTCTGCAAAAAACGCAGCATCGGAACTGCCAGCAGCATGAACATATAAAAAGAAATGAGACATAATACTTCGGGGCATCTGCTGTAGCTTTGTGCCAGTGATGAGTCCGTCACCAGCCAGATACTGCACATCATAAGGAACAGTGCCACATCCCGGAACCGTCTGTCCGGCATCTGCCTTATTCTCATATAGATGCAGATGCACAGGGCGATCATACTTAATACGATCATGATCGTTGCCGCCCCTAAAGGAATGGCTGCTTTTCTGATCTGATACCAGGCTATTGCACTTCCGGTTCCTATGCATACCGGCTCTATAACATATTTTCCTCTCTGAGGCGCAGAATAGCTGAACGTCAGGACTTTTCCCTCTGTGTCATTACCCAGAGCGGCGATGCACTGCACCTTGGAACGCATCTGCACATTTTTGGAAAACATGGCCTCCTTATATTCATACAGGATCTTTCCATTCAGGCGTATCACCAGATCGTACTGGGCTCCTGTAGAAACCACGGTCATTCCTCTGCTTTCCGCTCCCAGACTTTCATTGTACAGGATCAGCTTTTCACCTGTTTTTGCCGGAATTTCCGCAGGCAGGGTGATCTCCTGTTTTTTTCCGTCCTTTATGTAGTACCATCCTTTGTTAAGAAGCTGTACACTGTCCTGCTTCTGGATCAGCCCCCCTGTGTGGATCGCCGCAAAGATCGCGCCAAAAACCAGCAGTACCACAAAAAAAAGAAAGGATTCTCCCTTCCATATCAAATTTTTCTTTTTTCTGTAATCCATACTCTTCCTCTTTATATTTTTTTATTCCATTTCGTTTTGTATCTATCATATCATCAATCGATTTTTCCGTCAAAAAAATTGTCAAAAAACAGGGTGAAAATTTTTTTCAAAAAAAGAAAAAAAGTGCTTGCATTTTGTAAGAAAGTATTATATACTAACGAAGTCGGTTGCGGGAAACAACAGAAATCAAGAGCAAACGACACAAATGAATATGGCCAGTTGGTCAAGGGGTTAAGACGCCGCCCTCTCACGGCGGAAACACGGGTTCGATTCCCGTACTGGCTATCAACTAAAAGCAGTTAGGATTTTTATTCTGACTGCTTTTTTTGTGATTGTTATACTTCACTTTTTCCTGTTATCGCTATCAAACGTTGCTCTGAACATTGCATATAAAAATTTCGTTCTTCCTGTTTATCTGTTTTCTGTATTTTCACATATATTATTTTGCATTTCTTTCTCTTCTGTTTTATAATTTCCCCTGAAAATACTTAAGATAAGGGGCGACTTCTCATGCATCACAAACGTTCTTTTCGCAGAAAGCTGCAGACATTTTTTCTTTCTCTGCTGCTTGTTCTGCTAACAGTCGCAGAAGTTCCCTCTGCTGCTTACACAGCCGAGGCTGCTTCTGCTGACACAACAATGGCTGTACACTTTCTGGATGTAGGGCAGGGGCTTTCGATCCTGGTCCAGTCACAGGGGCAGAATCTCCTGTATGACGGCGGTGACCGAGGACATTCCAGTTTCGTGGTTTCCTATCTGCAGAAACAGAATATTTCCATCATTGACTATATGATCTCCTCCCATTATGACGAGGACCATGTGGCTGGTCTTGTAGGATGCCTGGACAGCTTTTCCGTAAAAAATGTGATCGGTGCAGATTATATACAGGATACAAAGATCTATCAATCTTTTGAAAACAGTGTTGCCTCTCAAGGATTAACTGTGCAGCATCCGGAGCCCGGAACGGATTTTACTTTCGGAGGCGGGAAATTTACGGTTCTTTCTCCTCAATCGATCAGCAGCAACGATAACGACAATTCTGTTGCGATCCGACTGGAAAACGGAAATAACCATTTTCTTTTTACCGGGGATGCAGAATCTGCCGGGGAGGAAGCGATCTGTGATCTGGGACTTGATCTTTCCTGCGATGTGATCGTTCCTGGACATCACGGTTCTGCCACTGCCACCACCTGGGATCTGCTCCAGCAGACTGTTCCGGAATATGCAGTGATCAGCTGCGGCGCCGGTAATTCCTACGGACATCCTCATAAGGATACCATGGATAAGCTTGCGGATATGGGAATACAGGTATTTCGTACTGATGAGCAGGGTACGGTGATCGCAGTCAGCGACGGAAGCAATATCCAGTGGAACCAGAGTCCCTGTAATGATTATTCTGCTGGAGATGAATCGGATACCGGCACACAGCCTTCCTCCGCTTATAAGGATTCCGGTGCGTCCGGCTATGGATCTTCTGATTCGGCTGCTGCAGATCCTCAGACCGGAGTGCAGGCCGATCCGGAACCAGTGGGTGATATGGTCTGGATCTCCGCTACCGGAAGCAAGTACCACCGGATCCCTAACTGCGGAAATATGAATCCGGATAATGCCACAGAGATGACACGCTCCCAGGCTGAAGCTGCAGGATATAAAGCCTGCAAGAAGTGTTATTAGAAACGTCCGCATGCTGTCAGTTTTTCTGAATATCATGCAGTATTGACATAATATGGATAATCTTTGAGAACATTATTTAAGGACAGCTGTATCATAAATTGATATGACAGGCTGTCCTTTTCTTTTACTATTTTATAATATCCTCCGCCGGTTCAGCCGGTACGAAAACTCTCTTCTTTTCTTTTTTCTCCTTTTTTGCTGCCTTTGCCCGCTCGGTAGCCTCCCTGCAGAATTCCATCTGGGAATTTATCAGCGTTTTGCCACGTTTGTCCTGCTTCTCATACAAACCGGAGGGCTGCAGGATATGTGCTTTTACATTGTCACGGAATTCCAGATCCAACACATGCATGATCTCTTCCTTGATCCGCTCATCTTCCACAGGGAAAACAATCTCCACACGACGATCAAGGTTACGTGGCATCCAGTCCGCACTTCCCATATAGATTTCATCGGAACCGCCATTGCGGAAATAGAAAATACGGCTGTGCTCCAGGAAATTACCAACGATCGAACGCACGTGGATATTTTCGCTGATACCCGGAATGCCCACCTTCAGGCAGCAGATGCCGCGGATCAGAAGATCGATCCTGACACCACAGGAAGAAGCATAATACAGCGCTGCAATGATCTCAGGGTCACACAGAGAATTCATCTTTGCCGCAATGTGAGCCTCTTCTCCCTTTTTCGCATGCTCCGCTTCTCTTTCGATCATTTTTACAAAACGGTCCTTCATCCAGATCGGTGCAACGATCAGGCGATTCCAGCGCTTCGGCTCGGAATATCCGGAAAGCATGTTGAACACAGCAGTTGCATCCTCTCCAAACCGTTCGTCACAGGTAAATATACCACAGTCTGTATAAAGCTTGGCTGTGGAATCGTTATAGTTTCCGGTTGCCAGATGCACATATCTGCGGATCCCGTTTTCTTCTCTTCTCACAACAAGAGTGATCTTACTGTGTGTTTTCAGGCCCACCAGACCATAGATGACATGACAGCCTGCCTTTTCCAGCATTTTTGCCCAGACGATATTGTTTTCCTCATCAAAACGCGCTTTCAGCTCTACAAGAACAGAAACCTGCTTGCCGTTTTCTGCGGCTTGAGCAAGTGCCGCGATGATGGGTGAATTGCCGCTGACGCGATACAGGGTCTGCTTGATTGCCAGTACATCCGGGTCCTTTGCCGCCTGACGCACGAAATTCACCACCGGATCAAAGCTCATATACGGATGATGCAGGAACACATCACCCTCCCTGATCACCTGAAAAATATCTTTATCATTCTGAAATGCAGGCACTGCTGCCGGTTTGTATTTCGGTTCCTTGAACTGATCGTATCCGTCAATACCATAAACCTTCATCAGCATGGTCAGATCCAGCGGTCCGTTGATAAAAAAGATATCATCTCCATGAACCTGAAACTCCATTTTCAGAATATCCAGAAGCCGCAGATCCATCTTATCTTCCACTTCCAGGCGGATCACCTCTCCCCACTGGCGTTTTTTCAGCTGTTTCTGGATCTCAACCAGAAGATCCTCTGCCTCATCCTCGTCAATAGGAAGATCCGCATTACGCATGATCCTGTACGGATGGGCACAGATCACATCATAGCTTAAGAACAGCTTGTCGATGTTGCGCTCAATGATCTGTTCCAGAAGTGTTACGGTTGTATGGCCTTTTTTCTCAGATGGAATGATCACTACTCTCGGAAGTACAGAAGGCACCTGTACAGTGGCAAAATCAATCTCTTCTTTTCCTTTTTTGGTATCTTTTTTGGAAAGAAGTGCTCCGATATTCAACGTTTTATTACGGATCAGAGGAAACGGTCTGGAAGAATCCATTGCCATTGGTGTCAGGACCGGATATACATTATCTTCAAAATACTGATCCACAAATTCTTTCTGCTTCTCGGAAAATGCCTCGTGCTCAAAGATCACATGAAGTCCTGCTTTTTCAAGTGCAGGGACCAGAGACCGGTTTAATGTACTGTACTGTACGTGAACAAGATCATGTGTCTGCCGGCTGATGGCTTTCAGCTGTTCCTTGGCTGTCATTCCTGCAATATCTGTTTTTTTGTACCCTGCATGAACCTGATCCTTCAGGGATGCAACACGGACCATATAAAATTCATCCAGATTGGATGAGGTGATACTCAAAAATTTCAGTCTCTCAAACAGAGGTAGATTTTTGTCTCTGGCTTCACTGAGCACACGATCATCAAATTTGATCCAGCTCAGCTCTCTGTTTACAAAATATTCCGGTTTGTCAAATTCCTTAAATTTCATACAAAAACCTCCTCCGTTATCTTCTTCCCTTCCGTCTCATTACAAGCCGGATTCCAAACACCTCTTCAAAAAATTCTTTTTTATCTTTCAGAAGCCCCAGCTCCAGAGAAACATCCCTTGCGGAATCCACCACCAGGTAAAGGATCCTGTCTTTTAAGGTTACATTAAGCGCTTTTACCTTCTGGTAATGGCTTCTGTCCATAGCATTGGCCAAGCGGAGAATTGCGGTCAGCTTCGCAGTCAGGAGATAATTTTCCCTGCTCATGGATGTTTCACGGTTGATCTCTTTGTAGCAGCCGAATTCTCTGGTATTGTACCTCACCGCACTAGCGATCACCTGCCGCTCCTCTGTGGAAAGACCTATGATCTCCGTAGCCATGATGATCCGGTAAGAGCATTCTGCCACCTCACTCATACTGATATATTTTCCGCAGTCATGAAGAAGAACTGCGATCTGCAGAAGAAGCCGTTCACGTTTTCCCATGCCGTGGATCTTCCTTGTACTGTCAAAAATATCCAGTGCCACATCGGTAGTTCCTGCAATGTGGTTCTTTCCACTGGAATACCTTTTGGCAATGTTCCTGGATGCCACCAGGATATCATTTTCAAAATTGTGTACACTTTTCAGATATTTGTTTTTTTCCGCATAGTCATAGGCAATCCCGTCCAGAAGAGAAACACCCGGGATCCAGAGTGCTTCTGCCTGAAAGATTTCTATAAAATTTCGGATGATAACCATGTTCGGCACGATCAGAGACGCATATTCCGGTTCCAACTCCATGGATTCGGCAAGGTCATGATCGGACATGTTTACAATGGTCTCGTATTTCTTCAGGAATTCCTCCTTTGTGATGATATTCTCTCCGGATCTGTCCTGAAAGATCGTATCTGTGAGAAAATCTCCCATCAGGATCAGATTGGAGATTTCCTTGTCCTTAAGATAAAGACGTTGAAAGCTTATCAGATCATTTCGGATAAATTCCTCTATCAGCCGGTCATAATGTGGAGTTGTTTTCTCCAGTTCTTTCAGACGTTCGCGGATACGAAGACTTCCCATACGGATACTCTGGGTCAGCACCAGAGCATCTTTATCAAAGAGAGAGATCTGCAGATTTCCTCCTCCGATATCCAGGATCGCCGTACCCTTCTGAATAGCCTTTTTGAAGCCGGATTCAATGGCAGCAATGGATTTATATCCCAGAAAATGCTGTTCCGCATTACTCAGGATCTCTACCCGGATACCAGTTCTCTGATAGATCTGCTCCAGGATGATCACCGGATTTTTCAGCTCACGGAGAGAGCTTGTTGCACACGCACGCCAGCTTTCTACCCCAAATTCAGCCATCATGCGTTTAAAATCATTAAGGATCTCGCAGAGCTCATCCACAGTCTCCATCTCTAGCCGTCCTGCAGCATAAGTTCCACGGCCCAGTTCCAGCTGGTAACGGACATCATTGATCTCCCGGAAGCCGATCCGCTTTGACATTTCAAAGATCTTCATACTGACTTCATAGGAGCCTATATCAATTGCTGCAAAGGTTGTCACCGCCATAGTTTTTCATCCTTTCCCCCAATACACAGGTAAACTATTTCTTTTTTTCTTCCTCTGTTCCCACAATGTAATCAATAAACTGCTGCGCTGCACGTCCGGTCAGTCCGCCGTGAGAGATCTCCCACTGGTTGGCTTTCAGAAGAAGTTCCTCCTCCGGCATGGTAACTCCATAACGGGCTGCCAGTGTGCGGACGATCTCCTGGAACTGTTTTTTGTCCGGTTTGCCAAAGTAGATACGGACACCAAAGCGATATACCAGGGAAAGCTTCTCCTGCACGGTGTCGGAGGAATGCAGATCATTGTCATCTGCGATCTCCAGCTTATCTGTGGCACGCTCACGGACAAGATTACGCCGGTTGCTTGTGGCATAGATCAGGACATTGTCCGGTTTTTTCTCAAGACCGCCCTCGATCACGGCTTTCAGGTATTTATATTCGATCTCAAACTCCTCAAAGGAAAGATCGTCCATATAAATGATAAAACGATAGTTACGGTTTTTGATCTGGGCGATGACTTCATTAAGATCCTGGAACTGATGCTTATAGGCCTCAATGATACGAAGTCCCTGATCATAATACTGGTTCAGGATTCCCTTGATACTGGAAGATTTACCGGTTCCCGCATCACCAAAGAGCAGACAGTTGTTCGCCTTTCTCCCCTGTACAAATGCCTCTGTATTATCAATGAGCTTTTTCTTGGCGATCTCATATCCTACCAGATCATCGATCTTCACATGCGCGATCCTTGTGATAGGCTGGATCTCCACCTTTCCCTCCTCATCGTGGCCGATACGGAATGCCTTATGGAGACCAAGCTTGCCAACACCGAAATCTTTATAGAAGGATACCATATCATCCATAAATTCTTCGGTTGTGATGGCTGCTGCCAAGGTTTTGCTCATCTGACAGATACGGTCACGGATCCTGGTATTAAAGAGCTTGCTGTTCTCATCCGGTGTCTGGTAATCACAGATCACCCTGCAACATACAGTTCCGAACACTTTATCAAAGACCGTGATGTCAAAATCATACAATTCCTTGAAAATCTGGAAATCATTTTTTGCCAGGTCGTTAATACTGCCCTTGATCGCTCCTCGTATCTCGCTTGCCATACTGAAAGCGTTCTCATGATTTACCAGAAGGAAGGTAAGATATGTATGCCAGATATTTCCGGAAAAACCGTACATTCCTGCCAGCTCCACCAGCCCGTTGACGCTTTTGAAAAACTGGTCTTCTCTTGCCTTGAGTGCTTCTTCATCTGCTTCATAAAGATTAATAAGTTCTGTCATATCGTCCAGTATCTCACCGTTTGAAAATCCACGGTAAAGGATACATTCCTGAATTCTTGCCAACATAATAATTTAACTCCTCTGTATCTTAATAATTTCCAAGAACACGGAGAACATTCGCCTCTGCCTCGATTCCTCTTAACGCATTCTCCACAGCACTTTCGCCAAGTTTCCCTGTGAAATCCACGAAAAAACGGTATTCCCAGGATTTTCCCGGAATCGGACGGGATTCAATTTTGGTCATGTTCAGTCCGTTGTAGATAATATGGGAAAGCATGTTGTAAAGAGTTCCGCTTTCATGAGGCAGCTCAAAACAGATGCTGATCTTCCCGGCCTTTTCCTCGTATTCCGGTTTCCTGCTTACAATAATAAAACGTGTAGAGTTTGCTTTTTCTCTGCAGATATTTTCTGCAAGGACCTTCAGACCGAATACCTCACCAGCCTCACGGCTTGCGATAGCTGCCACGCCTTTGTCCCCCACCTCACTGACCTTTTTGGCCGCGCCTGCGGTGTTTTCCACTTCCTTCTTTTTCCAGGAAGGGTTTTCCTCCAGAAATGCCCTGCACTGGGCAAGCCCCTGAGGATGAGAGCAGACTTCCCTGATATCCCCTATCTGTGCATCCGGCATGCCCAGAAGCACATGATCCACACGGATGATCTGCTCGCCTACGATATACAGCTTGTACTCCATAAGAAGGTCATAGATATCAGCCACGATACCTGCAGTAGAATTCTCAATAGGAAGTACCGCATAATCGGCCTTGCCATGGGTTACATCCTCCATAGCTGTCCTCCATGTTTTTACATGGTAGCTTTCGATATTTTTCCCAAAGTACTGCCGCATAGCCGCATAGCTGTAGGCTCCCTCTACACCCTGGAACACAACCGTTGCGTTTTCAAGGGGAACATGCTTCACAGTTGTGAAATTGCGCTCTCCGTAAATCCCATGCTCTGTCAACAGCTGGTACTGTCTCTTACGGCTGATGGCCATGATCTGACGGAAAAGCTCCTGCACGCCGAGGCTGTTAAAGTCCCCGTGGGCCTTGTTTTTCAGCGTATGGATCTTCTGGCTCTCACGTGCCGGATCCAGTACCTGCTTACCGGTTTTTATTTTATATTCAGCGACTTCCTCACTCACCTTCATTCGTTTTTCAAAGAGACGTACGATCTCACTGTCGATCTCATCGATCTCGTCTCTGTATCTTTCCAAATCCGTCATTGGTTTCCTCCGTTATGTTTCCTGATAATTTCTGTAAGATCCCCCAGGAACGCCAGGGAACCAAAAGCAATGATCACATCCTCTTTTCCTGCCAGCTGATAGGCCTCTGCCACTGCGGCTTCGATGTTGTCAAAGGGCCTTACATCAGAATGAAATTCCCGCACCGCATCTGCCAGCTCCTGCGGGGTCAGAGCCCTGGGGTTATCCGGTGCCGCAATCGTCAGGATGGTATCTGCGTATTTTTCTGTTTTCCGGATAACCTTGCGGTAATCCTTGTCACGGAACATTCCCATGATGTAGATGATCCTTTTTCCCTTAAAATACCGTTCAATGGATGCAGCCAGCATGTCTGCCGCTGCAGGGTTATGAGCTCCATCAACCACAAAATCCGGTTCTGTCCCGAGAAGTGCAAATCTTCCCGGCCAGGTGGTACGTTTCAATCCATCCTGTCTCTGGACCAGTGTTGTGGGATATCCCTGTTCATTCAGGATTTCCAGTGCTCGGAGCGCTGCCACCGCATTTTCCTTCTGATAGGCACCTGCCAGGGATATTGTATATTTTTCTCCTTTATAAAGAAAGGTCTGGCCGGTTATGGATGCTTCCAGTACCTCTGCGCTGTCCTGGTCTGCTGCCTCGTATGGCACATTCTGTTCTGCGCATATTCTTCGTATGACCGCCTCTGCCTCCGGCTGCTGCTTTACAGTTACCATATGACTGTTCGGTTTAATGATGCCGGCCTTTTTTTCTGCTATCTCGCCCAGGGTATTTCCAAGAAATGCCGTATGATCCATACTGATGGATACCAGAATGGAAAGAACTGTAGTACTTATAATGTTGGTGGCATCCAGATCACCGCCCATACCAACTTCCATTAATACCAGATCGCATTTCTCATCCCGAAAATAAAGAAATGCGGCTGCAGTTTCAATTTCAAATACTGACGGATGCGGTTTTCCCTCTTTTACGATCTCATCGATCACCTCCGCGATCCTTGTCACATATGCTGCAAATTTCTCTCTGCTGACAGGTTCTCCGTTAACCTCCATCCTCTCTCTGTAGGAATAGACCGCCGGGGAAATATATCTTCCGACCCGGTAACCTGCACCTGATAAAGCGGAATACAGATATGCGATCACAGAACCCTTTCCGTTAGTTCCCGCTACATGAACATACTTCAGTTCATCCTGGGGATCTCCAAGCCGCCTCATCAGTTCTCTCATATTTTCCAGTCCCAGAACAATTCCCTTTTTCAATTCCGCAGCTCTGATGTAGGCACGACTTTCTTCATAATTCATCGTCTGTTTTCTCCTTCCGCATGTGTTGATGATCCATTACTGCTTTTTCACTTTGCAGTAATAATTTTGTTCATTATAACCCACGTGTATATTTTTTTCAAGGCAGGGAAGGCTATTAAAGACGCTTTTCCACGTTAAATATATTTAAAGTCCAGGCGGATATTCGCAACCCCGCAGGGGACTTTCTTAATTCAGTTAAACTGACATTTTTCCGGAAAGCGCAGGATTTCTGCTGATGAGAAGGAGCTTTAAAATGCAAAAGAAGGATTTTTTTCTGTGCGGTTTTACAGGCTGGTGTCTGGAGATCTTATGGACAGGACTGCACTCTCTTGTCACCGGACATTTTACTATGATGGGCAAAACCTCTCTTCTGATGTTCCCTATTTACGGACTTGCAGCACTGATCCGTCCGGCTTACTACAAGCTTGCCCGCTTTCCGGTTATGGTACGGGGGATCATTTACAGCTGCGGGATTTTTTTCGTGGAATTTTTAAGCGGATCTTTTTTTCAGAAGCTTCACATCTGTCCCTGGGATTATTCTCATGTTCCGCTTCAGTATAAAGGAGTGATCCGACTGGACTATGCTCCTCTGTGGTTTTTTACCGGTCTCTTTTTCGAATGGCTTCTTCGACAAAATCCTCGGAAAGTCTCTTGAAAATCTCACAGTTATATTATATGATAACTGGAAGGAATCTTATTTCCAGTAAATAATTGGAGGTACAACATGAGACATTTAATGAGTCCATTGGATTTCTCGGTTGAAGAGCTTGATAAGCTTCTGAATCTCGCCGACGACATCGGGAAAAATCCAAAAAAGTATGCGCATACCTGTGATGATAAAAGGCTTGCGACATTGTTTTACGAACCAAGTACACGTACACGTTTAAGTTTCGAAGCAGCCATGATGAATCTTGGAGGAAAGGTTCTCGGTTTTTCTTCTGCTGATTCCAGCTCCGCATCCAAAGGCGAAAGCGTTGCCGATACTATTCGCGTTGTTTCCTGTTATGCAGATATCTGTGCTATGCGTCATCCGAAAGAGGGTGCTCCGCTTGTAGCTTCTATGTCATCCAATATTCCGGTGATCAATGCCGGTGATGGCGGCCACCAGCATCCTACCCAGACATTAACCGATCTTTTAACTATCCGCTCCCTGAAGGGCAGACTTGACAATATTACCATCGGCCTCTGCGGTGACCTGAAATTCGGCCGTACCGTTCACTCTCTGATCGAGGCTCTGGTCCGTTATGAAAATGTGAAATTTGTTCTGATCTCTCCGGAGGAGCTTCGTATTCCAAGCTATATCCGTGAAGATGTTCTGAAACGCAACAATGTCGAGTTTGTCGAGGAGGAACGTCTGGAGGATGCACTTCCGGATTTGGATATCCTGTACATGACCCGTGTTCAGAAGGAACGTTTCTTCAACGAAGAGGATTATGTCCGCATGAAAGATTTCTATGTTCTGGACAAACAGAAAATGGAGCTTGCACCGAAGGATATGTATATCCTCCACCCACTCCCACGTGTTAACGAGATTTCTGTTGAAGTGGACTCTGATCCACGTGCCGCTTATTTCAAACAGGCCCAGTATGGTGTATATGTCCGTATGGCCCTGATTCTTACATTACTGGAGGTGGAACTGCCATGTTAAACGTAGGTGCTCTTCGTGAGGGTTATGTTCTGGATCATATCAAAGCCGGCAAGGCAATGACGATCTATCATGACCTGAAGCTGGATAAGCTGGACTGTACGGTTGCTATCATCAAAAATGCCCGCAGCCAGAAAATGGGAAAAAAGGATATCATCAAGGTTGAATGCCCCATCGAGGATCTGGATCTGGATATCCTTGGTTTTATCGATCATAATATTACCGTAAATATCATCAAGGACGAAAAGATCGTTGCAAAGAAAGAGCTGAAGCTGCCGAAGCAGGTTGTGAACGTGATCAAATGCAAGAATCCTCGCTGCATTACTTCCATCGAGCAGGGACTGGATCAGATTTTTGTTCTTGCAGATGAAGAGAATGAGGTTTACCGGTGTAAGTATTGCGAGGAGAAATATAGAGGTAAACGGAATAAATAGGGATTCAAGGATTCCTGCGAGAATTATTGACAAACGGACACGTCCGGCTCCTGCGAAGGCCTGAATATCGAAGCGGGAACCGGGCGCTGTGTTTTCATAGAAAAGTTTTTTACAAAAAAGCAACTGATATTTTACAGAACATATCTGCAAAATACAGTTGCTTTTATTATGTGCTTATTATTTATCATACACAGTCAG
>ENA-ORSQ01000578-ORSQ01000578.1-human-gut-metagenome-genome-assembly--contig:-NODE-578-length-23996-cov-265.936260_pt1 | contig 23996 bp, 24 predicted proteins | sample MGYA00241900_ERZ509164 | MGnify/ENA primary metagenome ERZ509164 (study PRJEB26280, sample SAMEA2338807) | human gut metagenome | biome: human gut; feature: human-associated habitat; material: faeces...
CAGCGTACAGCTGCTTAGCACATTATTGAATTATTAACGAACTATTGATATATTATTAATCGTAATCATAACTTTACCATCTTTTCTTTCCGTTGGCTTGGCAGGATTAGGCTCTTTGAAAAATCTTTTATTTTTGCCATTTGCTATTTATTTATTTTCTTTTTATGAAAAGATAACAGGAAAGTCATTTCAATCACTGTTGACATTCATAGTTCAAGTAGCAGTTGCACATGTTGTTATTAATACGTTTCTATATTTCTATGAATTACCGATATGGAAGAGTTTTCATCCCTATTGGGGGCGCATATCACAAGGATATCCTACTATAGATGTTGTAGTTTTGAGCTTTAGCTTGGCAATTTGCTTAATGTATAGTAGATTGGAACTTAAATTTGGAATAAGAGTGCTTTTCTCATTTATTTTAGTTGTAGGGAATATTTTATTAGCATCAGGCACAGGTGTTGTTATGATAGTTTTTATTTTTTTGTGGTCCATATTGATACCTTTATTTCAAAAGAATGGCAAGAAAAAAATAAAAGCGCCTTTAATGACTTTCATAATAGTAGGATTATCATTTTCAGCAGCATCTCAGATAATTAAACATGTAGATGAAAGTCTTTACGAATCAATGTATCTTAGCTTGCAAAATCGCATAGCAATATTAACTGGTTCTCATTCCGAACTTGATGTTGATACAATGGATGTGCGTGACCAAAGACGTCGAGGAATAAAGAGATTCCAAACAACTTTTGGTGAAAAAATCTTTGGAACAGGATTTGCTCATATAGAAATGAATCCTAAAAATGAAAGACTAGTAGGAAGTACAATCTTTCTAGAAGACCAATATTCTATTAACATGCTGACTATTGGATATGTTGGAAATTTATTATTCTATATAGTCTTTTTACTAAGTGCATTGGATTGTTATAGAAAAAGTGAATACTTAAAAGCGGAGTTGATTTGCTTATTTATAATAAGTTCATTTACATCAGGTTGTTTCATCAATTATTCTATTTCTGTTTTTACAGGATTATTCCTTTGTCCTTTATTTAAAAATGCAAGTACTTTAAAAATTATAAGAAAGCAAAATGAAGATACTAACAATAGTTGTTCCGACTTATAATATGGAAAAATATCTTTCTCGTTGCCTTGATTCCATGCTAATCAATAATTCGAGAAAGGAGAGTTTAGAAATTCTAGTAGTCAATGATGGTAGTAAAGATTCCTCAATGTCCATAGCTAAAGACTATGAGAAAAAATACCCAGACATAGTAAAAGCCATAGATAAGGAAAATGGCAATTATGGATCATGTGTAAATCGTGGTTTAAAAGAAGCTACAGGCAAATATTTTAGAATACTAGATGCTGATGATACATTTCAGATGTGCGCATTAGAATCTATGCTTAATGCATTGCCAACAACAGAAGAAGACATGCTTGTAACTCGTTATAGTTATTTATATGATTTGACCAATGAGAGAAAGCGTATCGAACCTAAAAATGTTGTATATGGTAAGAAATATGAAAGTTTCGATTTCTCTCTTGATGACAATGATGTTATTCTGTCAATGCATGCCGTAACATATAAGACAACCCTTCTTAAAGATATAGCATTAAGACTGGATGAAGGTGTGAGCTATACTGATTTGGAATATGTTTATTTCCCGCAGAAATACATTAAGTCTTTAAGATTTTTTGATATTGATCTTTATGAATATCATATAGGAAGGGAAGGACAAACTGTAGATCCGAGAAGTCAGGCTAAGAGTATTAAAAGCTTTTTGACTGTTACTAAGCGACTTGTTGATGATTACGTATCTGACTATAAAAAATCCAACCCTATAGTGCAAAATAATGAGCGAATAACAATTAATAAAATCATCTATGCCACATTCAAGATAGCTTTAGTGTTGTGCCGTAAAGATAAAGTAAATGACAAAATTCTAAAAGATATATATAAAAAGATAAAGCATACAGATAGCAGTGTTCTATGGCTCAAAAAGAAAAAGATTCGTCCAGTTGTTTTTCTATGGCTACTAACAGGTTGGTATTATAGTTCTATTAAAGCGTTTTTAGGAAAATGAACATTGTTATTTATGCCGAGCAAACGGTTGATTCCCAAAAAGGAGGTATAGAAAGAATGTCAGTTGTTTTAGCAGATATGCTATTTCGTTTAGGACATCAAATCTATTTTATATGTTGGAAAAAAACATCAGATGTTAAGTTGAATTATCCATTATCATATATGCCTTCTGAAATATGGAATGAAGATAATGATAAGTTTTTGGAAAAGTTTATATCTGAAAACAATATAGAGTTATTGATTAATCAAGCAGCAATTCTTCCTCGTGATAATTTTGTAAGTTTATTGTTTAGAAGGAAATCTGTACCGATAGTGCAGGTTTTTCACAATTCATTATATGGAATGTTCAGTACGGTAAGTTGCTTGGATAAAATTAGTCAACATTTACCAATACAAGATTTGTTATCTACATCTTTCGTAAGGAAGATTATCTTGAGATTGTTTAAGATAAAATATGGCAGGTATTTTCGAGAATTAGGACAATCGAATGATTATATGGTGCTCCTATCAGACAAGTATAAGAGTGAGTATGTTGATTTCTGTCAGCCAAAAAGTTTGAAGAACCTGTATGTTATCCCTAATCCAATTACATTTTCAATTGATACAAATGAATATAAGAAGGAGAATATCATATTGTTTTGTGGAAGGATGGGAAGCCAAAAAAGGCCATTATTGGCTTTAAAAATTTGGGAAAAAGTCTCCAAACAGTATCCAAATTGGACTATGATAATGTTGGGAGATGGGGAATATCTAGAGACGATTAAGTCCTACGCAGCTAAGCATCATATTAAGAATATAGAGATTCTTGGTAAGCGAAATCCTGTACCTTATTACCAAGAGGCATCCATATTGTGTATGACATCAGCTTATGAAGGCCTTCCATTGGTTCTTTTGGAAGCATTTAATTATGGATGCGTTCCAATACTTTATAATACATTTGCAAGTGCTTCAGACATAGTTACAGATGGAATAGACGGCATCATAGTGGATGAAAACTCTGAGGATGCATTTGTATCTAGATTGCAGGAACTCATGAATAATCAAGCTAAGAGAGAAAATTTGAAAAAGGGTAGGTTGAATAAATTGGTGAAATATAGTCCAATAGAAGTATCCCTATTATGGAATAATTTATTAATAAAAATAAAACGAGATGCATGAATTTATAAAAGGCTTATGGTTATTAGTAAGTAGTGTGGTGTATAGTTTTCCTTGTTGGCAACTTAGAAAGCTATTCCTTGAATTGACTCTTGGGAAATTAGGCAAGGGTTGTTTTTTCTTAAGAGGTTTACAAGTTACGAATCCTAAGAATGTATATATCGGTGACCATGTTGTCATCAACAAGCGTGTGATGTTAGATGGAAGAAAGGCAAAGCTAATTATTGGTGCCAATGTAGATATAGCCCAAGAAACTAATATTTGGACATTGGAGCATGAAGTCAATGATAATATGCATAAGGTAAATGGTGCGGATGTAATTATTGATGATCATGTTTGGATAGCCTCACGTGTAACTATCTTGCCAGGGGTTCATATCGGGCGAGGGGCTGTTATCGCAGCAGGGGCTGTTGTTAGTAAAGATGTACCAGAATTAGAGATATGGGGGGGCGTTCCTGCTCATAAAATAGGTATGAGAAAGAATGAACTTATTTATGAAAATAATTATTCACCTTGGTTTCAATAACAATGAAAAAGATTTTATTTCTGACGCCATATGTTCCAAGTAGTCGTGCAGGTGGCGAAAATTTTACTCGTTTGCTTCTTGATGAATTGTCTAAAAGCAATTATATAGACTTACTGTATTATCGCTATGCAGATGATCCTTCTTACGTGTGTCCAAATGATAATGTCAGAGTTGTGAAGGAAATCATTAATTCGACATCTTTGAAATTGAAGAATTTCTTGATGTTTCCCTTTGTGCATCCTATATTTTCAATTCGCTTCAATCGAAATATACTCAAATTTATAACGCAGTTAGTTGCTACTAATAGATATGATTTGTTATTTTTAGACCATAGCCAAATGGCGTTGTATGGAAAGTATTTTCCTAAAATGCAGAAAATTTTGATGAGTCACGATGTGATGGCACAACGCTTCTCACGGCAAGGAAGCGTTGTGAGTAAAGTTCTTGTCGTGAGAGGAGAGGGAAAACTTATGGGATTACCAAATACAACTGTTTTTTCGTTTAGTGAAAAAGATAAAAACATTATCTTTAATGAATATGGAATAGACAGCAAAGTAACTAATTTCTTTTTGGATGATATGGTTGTCAGAGCTTTTCCTGCTAAAATAGAAAAGCGTCTTGTATTTATGGGGAAATGGAAACGTGCAGATAATTTTGAAGGTATAAAATGGTTCTTTGATAATGTGTATGACAAGGTAGATAAGAGTTACAAGATAAGCATTATTGGTAAATGGCTACCAGACAATTTTGTTACTCGCATAAAATCTTTATCAAATGTTGAATACTTGGGGTTTGTTGATAATCCGTATGAGATAATTGCCAATTCGACAGCAACTGTGTCCCCAATATTTTCAGGAGCTGGAGTCAAAGTAAAAGTTGTTGAGTCACTAGCTTGCGGAACCCCTGTTATAGGAAATGAGATAGCTTTTGAGGGTATTTCTGATGAATTCTCTGATTTTATGATTTATGCCAATAATCCAGAAGAGTATGCTGAAATAATAAACAAAATAAATCTATCTATAGATAAACGGCTTGAATTCAAAGAACGTTTTATGAGCAACTATCAGAAACAGCTGATTTCTAATTACATTAATTCTCATTGATGCTATATTTCAAAAATGAATAGCAATATCATGCAGACTTCTAAAAACAAAACGCTTTTGGAGTCTATGAAATCTTTTGCAGAGTATATCAAGCAGCTGGTCTATGTCCTGTCGCAATCTCTGATATATGGAAAATAGCAATATGATAATAGGTCTTTGATGATAGTTTTTTCTTCGAAAGGCAAATAGCCTTTGTAACATCAAGAAAGATAAATGGCGATTTTGATGATAAACATAAAAAGTAAAGTTAATTGTAATGAACATAATTAAGACAGATATTGAAGGCGTACTCATAATAGAGCCATGCCTCTTCCGTGATGCTCGTGGCTACTTCTTCGAGAGTTTCAGCGAGCGAGAGTTTGATGAGAAAGTTACTCCTATTTTGGGACATAAGGTACACTTCTGCCAAGATAATGAGAGCATGAGTAGTTATGGTGTGATGAGAGGCTTGCATTTCCAAAGACCTCCTTTTACCCAGAGCAAGTTGGTGAGATGCGTGAAGGGTAGAGTGCTGGATGTTGCTGTGGATATCCGCAAAGGGTCGCCAACATACGGTAAGCATGTGTCTGTGGAACTGACAGAGGATAATCATCGCCAGTTCTTTATTCCTAAGGGCTTTGCACATGGCTTCGCTGTATTATCAGAGACTGCGGTATTCCAATATAAGTGTGATAATTTCTATCATCCAGAAGCTGATGGTGGCATCTCGATATTGGATGAATCTCTCGGTATAGATTGGATGATACCTACGGAACATGCTAATCTCAGTAATAAGGATACAAAACATCCTTTGCTAAAAGAATTTGATTCACCATTTACTTTCTAATTTTCGCTATGATAATAACTGCTTCTATAGTGACCTATAAGACGGATCACGATGAATTAAAGAAGTGCATAGACTCTATGCGCAAGAATGGTATTGCCCCAATTTATATCAGTGACAATTCGCCTCGTGATGAACTCAGAGATTTCTGCTCTCAGTTGGATGGGGTGGAGTATATCTTCAACAATGCCAACATGGGATATGGTCCTGGGCATAATGTGGCTATAAAGAAGGCGCAGGAGATTCATGCCGACTATCATCTGGTTATAAATTCTGATGTATATTTTGAAGAAGGTGTCATCTCGAAGATTACAGAGTATATGGAAGCAAACAAGGATGTGGCTCAGCTTCAGCCGATGCTTCGCTATCCTGATGGTCGCCTACAGTTGACCACTCGTTTGTTGCCAACTCCTTTCGACCTTATCTTCCGTAGGTTTATGCCAAAGAAGATGGGAGAAAAAATGAACTATCGCTATACCTTGGAGTTTTGGGATCACAAGACTCCTGCAAACATACCATATCATCAGGGAAGTTTCATGTTCTTCCGCTTGTCTGCATTTGATAAGGTGGGATTGTTTGATGAGCGATACTTCATGTATCCAGAGGACATTGATATTACCCGTAGAATGCATAAGTATTATCGCACAATGTATTGGCCGATGGTGTCGGTGGTGCATGCTCATAGAGCTGCATCTTATAAGAGTAAGAAAATGCTGAAGATTCATATGGAGAATATGGTGAAGTACTTCAATAAATGGGGCTGGTTCTTTGATAAGGAACGTTCTGAATGGAACAAGAAACTATTGAAAGAACTGGGATACCAAAAATAATGTTGAATGTTAAGTGTTAAATGTTGATTTTTTAAGATTAAAAAAAATGGAAACTCCAAAGATTTCTATCATAACCGTGGGGATGAATCATTTGAATTATCTCAAGGATTTGTTGCCATCGGTATATAACAATATTACCCCCCCATATCTCAAAATGTAGCTGACTGGGTGGAGATGATATATGTGGATAATTGTTCAACGGATGCCTCTATAGAGTTCATTCGTCAGAATTATCCACAAGTAACTATCATTCAAAACCAAGAGGCACTGGGATTTGGAGAAAATAATAACAAGGGTGTGCTTGCTGCTCATGGGGAATACATAGCTGTTATCAATCCAGACATCATAATCAAGGCTGATGCTTTATGCCAAATGCTTACATTTGCACAGAATCATCCAGAAGTTGGTATTATCGTTCCACAGCTTTTAAATCCTGATGGTTCCTTACAAAGAAGTGTCAGGAGATACATTGATGTGAAAAGTCTTGTTTCAAGAGGAATGACCAAGGGAAAAGATAGCGCAAACAACGAGAAGGTTAACCGTTATCTTTGTAAAGACTTAGATTGCTCTAAGACGCAGGAAGTGGATTGGGCTATAGGGGCTGCTTTGTTTATGAAGAGAGAACTTTATGCAGAATTAGGTGGCTTTGATACAGACTATTTTCTTTATATGGAAGATGAAGATATCTGTTTAAGGTCGTGGAAATTAAGACGACCAGTAGTATATCTGCCTACGGCTCAAATGATTCATAATCATCTGAGGGCTAGTTCCAAAATAGGCAAGAAAATGTTTATCCATATGAAGAGTATGATGACTTTCTTTAGAAAGCATGGCTTATCTCCTAAGCGTTTCTAAAAACTCTTGTTCATATATTACAAAAGACGGTGCTTCTTTATTTTGAATGATTCTTATAGTCTTTGGAGAATCTGCAAAATAAAAAGAAGCAATGAACTATATTATCACTGGAGGTACCGGTTTCATCGGTACCCATCTTACAAATTTGATTAAGGAGCGTTATCCTAACGCTCAAGTATATAACCTCGACATCGTGAAGCCTGGTACTCCTAATCCGGTAGTAAAGGATTACAAGCCTGCTTTGCGTGATGGTCAGAAGTTGCAGTCTACTTTCATTGAGTATGACATCCGCAAGCCTATCGAGAACTTGCCATTTACTCCTACTGAGGACGATGTGATTTTCAACTTTGCTGCAGTTCATCGTACTCCTGGTCATGAAGATCATGAGTATTTCGAGACGAATATCCGTGGTGCTGAGAATGTGGTGGCGTTTGCTGAGAAGTGGAATATCAAGAAGATTGTGTTTACTTCAAGTATCGCACCATACGGAGCTGCTGAAGAGTTGAAGAAGGAGACTACTTTGCCAACTCCTAATACTGCATACGGTATCTCTAAGTTGGTGGCTGAGAAGATTCATGAGAAGTGGCAGAATGGTGATGCTGCTCATCGGCAGCTCACTATCGTTCGCCCTGGTGTGGTATTCGGAAAGGGTGAGAATGGTAATTTCACCAGATTGTATTGGGCTATCCGTGGTCATAAGTTTGCTTATCCTGGCAGAAAGGATACCATCAAGGCTTGTATCTATGTAAAGGAATTGGTTCGCTTCATGCTATATAGCTTGGAGCATCATGAGCATGGTGTTGAGTTGTATAACTGTTGCTTCGAACCTGCTTATACCATCCAGCATATCGTTGAGGCAATGAAGAAGGTAACTGGTTTGACTCAGTTTGTGCCTGATATTCCTAACTGGGTTATCATGCCTATGGCTAGAACTGCCATGCTTCTTGGCTCACCAATGGGTATCTGTCCTGCGAGAGTGAAGAAACTCCAGATTTCTACTAATATCTGTGGTGAGAAGTTGAAGAACTGCGGTTATCAGTTTAAGTGGAGCTTCGAGGAAGCTCTTGCTGACTGGTTCGAGGATAATGACAGACAAGGATTAAAATAATATATATATGAAAGGAATCGTATTAGCAGGTGGTAGTGGTACACGCTTGTACCCTATCACAAAGGGTATCAGCAAGCAGCTGATACCAATCTTTGACAAGCCGATGATATATTACCCAATATCAGTATTGATGTTGGCAGGTATACGAGAGATATTGATTATCTCAACACCATTCGACTTGCCTGGCTTCAAGCGATTGCTTGGTGATGGTAGCCAACTGGGTGTGAAATTTGAGTATGCTGAGCAGCCTTCACCTGATGGCTTGGCTCAGGCATTCATCATTGGTGAGAAGTTCATCGGTAATGATTCTGCTTGTCTTGTTTTGGGAGATAACATCTTCTATGGTGCTGGTTTGAACCAGATGTTGCATCAGGCTGTAGTAGATGCAGAGCAGAATAACAAAGCTACTGTATTTGGTTATCGAGTAAGCGATCCTGAGCGATATGGCGTGGCAGAGTTTGATGAGCAAGGCAATTGCCTGAGTATCGAAGAGAAGCCTGAGCATCCAAAGAGCAATTATGCTGTGGTAGGCTTATACTTCTATCCTAACAAGGTGGTGGAAGTAGCTAAGCATATCAAACCATCTGCTCGTGGTGAGTTGGAAATCACAACAGTAAACCAGGAGTTCCTGAAGGATAAGCAGCTGAAGGTACAGACCATGGCAAGAGGATTCGCCTGGCTTGATACCGGAACCCATGATTCCCTTTCTGAGGCATCCACCTTTATCGAAGTCTTGGAGAAGCGCCAGGGCTTGAAGGTAGCTTGCTTGGAAGGTATAGCATACCGTCAGGGTTGGATTACGGCAAAACAGTTGAGAGAGAATGCTCAGCCAATGTTGAAGAATGACTATGGCAAGTATCTCCTTTCAATACTTGAAGAGAAAGGTCAAACATTAAAAAAGAATTTAGAATATTAAGAGTACAAATCCCCCAACAGGTATTGTTCAAATGATACTTATAAAGTAATGAACTTGATGATTTTTAGTCAAGATCCCTGCTGTCTGAGAAAACCTAGCTTAGAATTTTAGTTCTTCCTAGAACTTTATCAGAACTCATTATATAATTGTCGAATTAGAATAGTAATCTGTAATTAGTAAGTTAGTTGTTGATTATGGGTAAAGAGCAATATATATCGAGGCTTATTGACTCTATGCAGACCACTGTTGATACATTAGGTAAAGAAGTATTGATGGCGATAAATAGAAATGAGGTGATGTTGAAGGAAAAAGCCTTTTCAGCTTATGCTTTTAATGCTTGCCTTATGGGAGTTGACTTTGTTTATATTAATGTCAGCATAAGTGCTCTTGCTGCTTTGAAGACTGATAATGTACATGCCAAGCGATACCATTGGAAGAATGTTGTTGCTGGAATATCTGAAGGTATTAAGTACATTTACACCTTTAAAGAGAACGAGAAGAAAACTCTGATTAGGTATTTGACGACTATCTTAAATGACTCTGGTATAATGATACCTGAAATCATAAAATCTCTTTCTGTTCTTCAAGATTTACTTGATAAGTTTACAGCAAATTGGGATGGTAAAGATATGAGAGATATTGCGCTGCATTATGACAAATCAACAGAAAAGCTTATAAAGGAAACTGTTGATATCACCGATGAAGAGCCTTATGCCTCCTTGCTGTCTGATTATTTGCAGATAATGAATATCCTTCATTCTATTTGCATGTATGGATTTATACAGAGTTTAATTAATTGTAATTTAAGTTTCAATGATATCCTTCAAAATGAAACAAGTAGGTATGTAGGTAATGACAAGCATAAGAAGGCGATTCATGCTTTGCTTAAAGAGGATAAGTTTAAAATAGCGATAGAAGAAAATCTTGAAGAATATGGAAAGCGATTTCTTGATAGTTGTTCGGTCTTTGAGAAACTTCATAAGGTTTATGAACTTTTGGGTTGTGAAGGTGAATTTAAACTTTCTAATAACCATTTCGGAAAGTTATATAAATTACATAACCTTTATTCGTTAGTGTTGTATTCTATGTTGGATCTACTTTCAATTACTGATTCCTATCTGTCTTCTAAAACGGAGTTGGAAGCTGCTTTGAATATGAGATATTTCTTAATTGTAAAGACATCGGTCTTGACTCATATTGTTGGTTATACAGAAAAAGAGGCGAGTATATCCCTATGGAATGAAATTAAAGGGTTTATTCCTGTATCAGATTCTCAACTCCATGATATGACCGCGACAATGGATTCTTATTTGAGGGAAAGCGTAAAGGATCAAAATATTAAAAGGAAAAGGGCAAAGTTGTTACATTTGTCATTTTCCAAAAATAAACCAGGAGATGTTAAAGAGATATTATCTGTGCTGGATACTTTTGATCCTCTATCGGAATTTTATAAAGTACTTAATTTAATCAAACTGTTGGTTAAGGTTATCAAATTCTTAGATCGTCTAATTGTATCAATGGATAAAGAAGTAACTATTGAAAACCAGAAACATCTAGATAAAATAAGAAGTATGTCTTCTTCTCTAAGAGATATGATTGAATGCAATGTCAAGGATAAAGTTCTGAAAGAGGAATTGGTGACATCAATAAACGATAATGAGTTTAAAATCATCGATTTGTTGAATAATCATTAGTACCGATAAATAGTATGGAGAATCTTCTCCCATACTTCGCTATCTAATATGAAAAGATAAAGATTACTAAAAGATTAATGGTTTGCTAGGATAGTAACAGTAAAAGTAGTATATTTGCAATTGCTAAATAAAAAGGTGTAGCTTATGGTACTAGGAGATTTTAAATTTTTAGGTGTTCCTTGTCATTCAATTGAATTGGATGACTTGAAAGTTTTTATGGCAGACGATGGTAGTGCCAAACGCATCCATTTTGCCACATCCCATGCTCATGCTTTAAGAAAAGACTCTCGTGGAAAACCTTTTGCTTGGTTTAATGTACCTTTCAGAAATACTATAGAGCCTTTAATGAAAAAAGAACTTGGAAGTTCTAATTTTGCATTGTTTTTGAGTAAAACGACAGATAAGCCTTTCCGAATGGTTTTTAACGAAAAGGAGTATGAGGATATTCTTGCTTTTATGGGCAAATATAAGGATATCGTATTCTTGCGTGATTGTTTGGATTTGTCTCTATCTCTGTCAATGAATAGGATAGACGAAAATACAAGGACTGAGATTGGCGAATTGGAATATCAGGCAAAGTATCATCCAGAAAGCTCTGAATACAGCAACGTGATTGCTTCTTTAACAGAACGAATGCAAGGCTTTTTGGATTCTATTCCTTTTTTCAAAGATGCTGATTATATTTGCGTGGTTCCAAGTAGTCATGCTTTTGTGAGAGAAATAGTGTCTGGTTTAAAAGGATTCGATTTTTCTGATATTTCAAGTTCTTTGTCTTGGAATAAAACATCAGAATTGAAAAATGCTGAAAGCTTGGAAGATAAGTTAGATGCATTGCTAAATTCTCATTTGTTGATAGCTGATGAGGTGGATTTGAAGGAAAAAAGCATTTTACTTGTGGATGATTTGTACAAATCTGGGCTTACTATGCAGTATGTTGCAATGATGCTGAAAAATGCAGGATGCTCTCGTGTTTTTGGATTGACTTTAGTAAAATCTTTAGGTAATAATTAGATAGATTATGGATTGGTCTGGTATTGAAGTTATTAAGATACTGTTTCGCTTGTTGAGGGTAAAGGGGATGGGACCTGCTAGAGTAAATAAATTACTCTTTAGCATACGAAATAAGGTTACCACTCCTTTAGAACTTCAACATGGAGTGTCTGTTCGTCTAACAGAAGAACAGAGGTTGGCGTTTATGCAGGATTATGAAATTTCAGATAGATTATCTGATGTTCAGTATTTATCTATATTGGATGATAACTACCCAAAATCACTATTGGATGAGTTGGGTATGAATAGCCCGACTGTATTGTCTTATAGAGGAAATGCAGCATTGCTGTCCAAAAATAAAGTTGGTTTCAGTGGCTCCAGAAAGGTGTCGGATAAAGGTTTGGGGATTGCAACTGATATAGCTACGCAACTTTCCGGTCAAGGCTTTTGTCTAGTATCTGGATATGCTAATGGTGTGGATATGATAGCTCATAAAACAGCTTTAGCTAATGGAGCCACAACCATTTTAGTATTGCCGGAAGGCATAAGTTATTTTTATGTAAGGAAAGAAATTGCTCCTTACTGGGATTGGAACAGAGTGTTAGTTATAAGTGAATTTGATCCGCAAGCAAAATGGATGGTTTCGCGTGCAATGAAAAGAAACAGTACTCTTATAGCTTTAAGTCAGGCAATGTTGGTGATAGAGGCTGGAGAAAAAGGGGGAAGTCTTGATGCGGGATTAAAGTCCATCGATTATGGAAAAAGATTATTTGTGCCCCAATATGCGGAGTTTCCTACTTCTGCATTAGGTAATGCATTACTGATTCAACATGGCGCTTATCCTTTAAGGATGAAACGCTCTAGTAAAAAAACAAACTTGGACATGTTGTATGCTTCTGTTGGAAGTTTACAGCCTGCAGAATCTTTATTTAGTTAAGGGAAATATGATGTGTAACAGTTATGTATCATGCAATAGACATGATGCATAACTGAAGTTTTTCCCATACCTTTTTATCTAGCATGAAATAAGGGATAGCCTTTTTACTATCCCCTGCAAAATAGAAAAACAGATGTTTGATGCCTGGGGCATCAGCATATTCGTAGGTTTCGATTTTCACAATGTTGATGCCTTGCGACTGAAGAGCCGCAAGGAGTTGCTGACGTTGCTTTTTCGTAAGCTGCTTATACTTCGTATATATAGTATTAATATCGTATGTCATAACCGTTGTTTCTAGTTTATGAAATGATGGGTTTCTGATGGAACCCGCTGTTTATGGCTGCGAAGATAACAAAATAATTTCAAATATAGTTATGTTTCGACTAAAAACATTAACAATTTTGGGTAGTAAGGCGGAATTAGCCTCATTACTAGAGGGCAAATTGCTCATAAACACAGTAAATGCTCACTCTTTTAACACCGCAAAGAAGGATCAGCTCTTTGCTGATGCTCTGTAAGTATTCGGTGAATGCCGTATTGTGTGCCTAGATAAAGTTTCGTACCTTTGCACCGTGATTTTTAATTATTCAAATTATGGTACAAGGCAAGAAACAATTAAACAGCAAGCCAAAGTTCGCCGAGGTTGTAATCGGCAACAATGAGGCGAAGGAGATGCGTGAGTCTGCAAAAGTTCGCAACCGTCGCAATCCTTATTTAAAATTAAGCTATCCCAATGGTGTGACACTAATTCTCCCTGCTGACATCAGTATCGAACAGCTTCGAGCCTACATTAGTATAACAGTGTAGGCTTATGGCTAGAGTTTGTCAGTTGACGGATGACTTGAAGTACTACTTGTGCATGGAGCCAGTCGACATGCGAGGAAAAAATGGTAAACAATAAGGTAAACGATATGTTTGAACAGCAACAAAATACAGGGAAAAGTACGTCTTTGGCAGAGAAATATGCCAATGCCGTAGGCCAGTTGTCCGATGCCAATGATCGGGCAGCGCATGCAGAGCATGACCTGCAGGTGGAGCACATCACTCGTCAAGACTTGATTGACGAGGAGGTGGCTCGCCGTGTTGCTGAAGCAGAAGAACGTATCAGAAAAGAGTTGGAAGCTCAATTAGCAGATAAGACCAAGGAATTGGAGGAACGTAATAAGGCTTTGGATAAGCGTGAGTCTGATGTAGATAAGAAAGCGGAGACAATCGCCCAAAATGTAAGTGAACAGGTTCGCCAGCAGATGTCTGCAGCTAAAACCCGTTTCGAGAAAACTGCGCTGAATCGTTTGGCTGATATGTTTGACATGTTCATGCAGACGTTCATCGCCCTTGGTGACAAGGATTCTTCCAAAGGTCAGGAACTGTTGCAGAAGTATCAGCTTGCGGCAAAGGAAGCGCATGAGTCTTTAACGGATGAAATCAAGGATAAACTGGCCAAGGTTGAAGCTAAAAGCAAGTCTAAGACCGAGCAGATAGCCTCTCTTGTCAGGATGATATTTACTCAAAAGCGTGAGCGGGTAGTCTTTAGTAAGGAAGAACGTGATACCATCTATGATAAGGTAATGGCATCAGTTGAGTTCACTGATGAGGAAAAGAAACGTTACCGGGAGTGCCGTGAATTCTGTGAGGAATATCGCAAGCGCAAGGCTATAAAGAAGCTTTTGAATAGCCAGAAGGGGCATGGGCGAAATCCTATACCTGAGGATATGCCTCGCTTGGAGGAAAAGGTACTTTGGCCTGAAGGCTACATAGGACATGAGGATGAATATGTAATTGTTTACCAAGGCAAGGTGCAGGAGTTTATCGTGCCAGCCAAAGTACGCTACTTTGTTCAGCCATATCGTCGTCCTGTAGTTCGTCGCAAGGATGATCCAATGCAGAAGCTCTTGCAGTCTCCTTGCTATGAGGACGTATTTTGGAAGAGTTATGCGTCCGCTGAGTTGTTGGCGCAGTTAGAGTGTAATAAGTATGTCCTTCATCAGCCGTTTAACCGGCAGATAAAGAAGATGAAACAGGATGGCTTGATACTCGCTCCTTCAACAGTCGATGACTGGCATCAGGGTGTATGCGACAAGATAGAACCTCTCTACAATCTGCAGAAGGATCGAGTAATGTCCAGTTTGCTGCTTGGCGCTGATGGTTCTCCATTCCCGATATTGGACTGCGAGAAGCATAAGACGGTAAATCATTACTTGATTCAATATCGTTCAGTGGCGACAGGCATTCCAATCTTCATGGTTAATACGAAAAACAAGCATGGTAGGGGTACTGCTGACATCATGGACAACCTCAAAGATTGGAAAGGTGTGGCGCTGATGTGTGATGGTTACTCCGGCTATGATTGGCTGAAGAAGATAAATGGTCGCATATTGTGTCGTTGTGTCGTTCATGCCCGAAGACCAATGGAACGGGCCTTGAAGGAAAATCCTAATCTTGCAAAGATAGGTATTCTCTTCTACCAGAACATTAACCTGATTGAGGAAATGATAAAGGAGAAGAAACTTGAGGGCGAGGAGAAGGCACTGTTCAGGAAGGACCATGCCGAGCCGCTATGGGAGGACTTCAAGCTATGGGCTGCAAGTGCCATCTTGGATGTGCCAAAAGACAGCAATATATACCAGGCATTGAACTATATGTTGCGCAACTATACAGAGCTGACCAATTATATAGACATCCCAGACATGCCATTGGATAACATTGATACCGAACGCCTGATCCGTGACATGGTGATGGGAAAGAAGGCTTATTTGTTCTGCCGTGACTTGGATGCCTGTAAGCGTGCAGCAATGATGTACTCCTTGTTTGGAGCATGTAAGGTGCTAGATAAAAATCCTGAGCGTTGGCTTTGTTATGTGTTGAAGCACATAGATTCTACGCCTGAGGATAAGTATTATACTCTTCTTCCTGAGTTCTGGGAAGATGAGGAACAATAAAAATGAATTTAATATTTAGTCACATTAAGGTATAACCTCCATTAGCTTGTGCTGATGGAGGCCTAAATTGCGTATTCTTGTATCAAAATTAGAAAAATAATGCCGCCGTGCAAAGGTACAATATTTTTTTGAGATATGCAATACGGCGTTGAGCGGATACTTACGAAATATCTTGGTTTATGGAAGTTTACTGGGGCTGTGATGTATGTGTTGCATGAAGCTTTGGGGTTACCAAAGGAGAAAATGATTGACCTATTGATGTGAATGAAGGTCGTTTTTTGTTGGCTGAAATCATGCAAGGAGGCAATTTTGGTCAATATGACACTAGACTTGGAAGCAAGGAGAATGAAGGCAAACTTCATCGCTATCTCAGAATGAGTTTGCGCAACTTACGCTTCGTGAAGCATTATCCTACCGAGGCATTGAGCGAACCATTGTTCAGAACTTGGTTTGCTTTATGGAAGAAGATACATGGAATAAGATAATAGATATACGGGCGAACGGATCCCTCTCCCATTTTTTAAGCTACTTTTCGGTGATGGAGCCTAGTAGCCCGTTTTTATACAAATCGATTAAAATTGATATAATGAACGTAATAAAGACTGATATTGAAGGCGTGCTCATTATTGAGCCTCGCCTTTTTAGAGATGCTCGTGGCTATTTCTTTGAAAGCTATAGCGAGTGAGAGTTTAAAGAGAAAGTAGAGCCATTGGTGGGCTACAAGGTGGAGTTCTGCTAGGACAACGAGAGCATGAGTTCTTATAGTGTAATGCGTGAAGGTAGAGTGATTATCATACCGTCCTTCTTTATTGATAAAGCGAGCTGCACTCGGCAATTTGAAAGCGAGCTTTCATTGCACTCATTGGCATCGCTTTTTCCCATTAAAGAAGGTTTTTTCGAAAACCTACCCGTCCTTCCTTACCCTTTAGGAAGGCTCCACCTTTCTCACCAAGCCTCTCTTCCCTCAGGGACGAGAGGATGTAACCGCCCTACTCGGTGCTCGGAACCGCTACGCTCTAAGGTTGGCGGGGCATCAAAGCCCTCGCCAGATTGTGCGGGATGGGACCGCCTGGGGATGAATCTTTGGTGACGGTTTTCAAACGTATAATGAATATTTTATATTTATTAAAAGCGCAGAAGGTTAATCTATAAGCATTTGTACGCGAATATCGATAGGTTATATGTTAGTGCTATTTATTGTGCTATTCTTATACCTATTCCTATTAGATAAATAATGTAGTAAGTTTTAAATAATGCTAAAAAAGAGTAAATGTTAAGTGCTTTTTTGTTATTATTAAAAATAAACCTTACTTTTGCATAAGTATAATGAAATGAAACAAAGATAATGAAGGATTTATTGATGTCAAAAGATATATTAATAAATTATCTTCAGGAGATTTCTGAAAAAGGAATCCTTGATGCAGAAGATGCAGACCGTAAGGAGAATTTGCATCGCTTATTTATGTATCCAGCAATGATGGTTCCTGCAACACAGAATGCTATTCTTCAAGCTATTTCTGATGTCGTGCCTGGCAATAGTTGGGCTATAGATCCTTTTATGGGATCTGGTACTTCCTTGATGTCATGTATGGAATTTGGTATGAATGTTTATGGACAAGATATCAATCCTTTCGCAGTTTTGTTGGCAAAGTCTAAAACCTGCTTTTATGAAATAGAGAAGTTGCAACATTCTCTTCAAAGGATAAAAAAACTCATACAAATTGATAGCTCTGATAGTATTGATATAAATTACTATAATTTAGATAAGTGGTTTAAAAAAGAAGTACAAATATCATTTTCTAAGATACGGAGAGCCATAATTAATGAAAAAAATGCAGATTATAGAAGATTTTTTTGGGTTGTTATGTCAGAAACGATTCGTATTGGTAGTAATGATAGAACCACAACATTTAAGCTTCATCAACGGAGTAAAGAAGAATTAGCAAAAAGGAATGTCGATGTCATAAAAGAATTCTTAAATTTGGCAGATAGAAGCATTGCTGATTTGAAATTGTATAGTGACAAACTAACAGAAGAAGGACATTTGCAGGATGGTCACTATAATGGAATTTCTGTTATCAGATGGGGAAATACTCAAAAAGATATTTCAGCCGATGAAAAGTTTGATCTTTTAGTTTCTTCTCCACCTTATGGTGATAATTTAACGACAGTCACTTATGGTCAGACCAGTTTTTTGCCTCTATTGTGGATAGATCCTAAAGATATAGAATGTCCTTATGATTATGTAAAAACGACATCAGAAATCGACCGTAAAAGTCTCGGTGGTGTTGTTAATAAAAATCAATTGCAATTAAAGGTTGAGCGTTTGTGTCAAAGATCATCATCGTTTAAATCTTTTTATGAGGCTATACCTTCAGATGAAAAAGAAAAATATAATAAGACAATTTGTTTTATTAATGATTTTGACGAATGCTTAGATGTAATTATATCGTATATGAAACCTGATGCATATTATGTTTGGACAATTGGAAATCGTTTTGTTGGTGGACGTGAAATCCCTAATTCCTCGGTCCTGTTAGATTTGATGAAATATCGTGGTATTTGTCATATTTATACGGCGGAACGAAATATTCTAAATAAAAAACAAGCATGTAAAAATAAAAGTTCTCGAACTATGGAACGGGAACATATATTAATATTTCATAATAATTAATTATGGCAAAGGGACAGTTTAGTATCAGCCCGCATGTTGTTAGACAGTTGGGAGCTGAGCTTGTTACGGATCATGTAACTGCATTAATGGAGTTAATTAAAAACTCATATGATGCAGATGCTACATACGTAAAAGTAACTATTGATACTCAGGGAAAATATGAAGAAGCTTCATTGTATTATCCTGACCACAAAGGGTATATTCTTGTAGAAGATAATGGCTGCGGTATGGATGAAGCCACTATCACTAAATCTTGGCTTACAATATCTTACTCAAGCAAAAGAGCTGTGGGGGGCAAGAAAAAAACAAGTAAAAAAGGACGTACGCCATTAGGTGACAAAGGATTGGGAAGGTTAAGTACGCAAAGACTGGCTAATATTTGCGAAATAATTTCTAAGAAAGAAAATGGTAAAGGAGTTCATGCTGGATTTGATTGGAGATCTTTTGATACTGCTTTGAAATTTTCTGATGTGGATGTTCCCATTGAAGCAATAGATTGGAATAAACCGCATGGGACAAAATTAATTCTTGAGGATCTCATATCTTCAAGTAATACATGGACGGAAGATGGTATGGTGAGATTCAAGGCAATGTTGTGTCAATTGGTTTCGCCATATAAGGAGCTACGTCCCTTTTCTGTATATGTATCAATTAATGGCGAGAAAATAGATTTGGATCAAGAGATGAGTAAGTTGACAAAATCGGCAGTTTCTGATATAACATTTGTATATAAAAATCAGGAGATGAAAATCGTTGCTGATATTTGTCCTCGTAAGCTCTTAGGTAATGATAGTGATACATATAAACGAATAATAGAAAATGATAAAGGAAAGGCTTTTTGTGATTATTTTCTTTCGCAAAAGAACTCCAAAAACTTTTCTAAATTGGATGATGGAAAAGAACATTTCCTAAGGTTAAACACCGGTTTTGGTGTAAGTAGAATATTTACGCCAACAATCTTTAATTCTGTTTTCCCAGATCCATGTGATTTTTCTGCAAAAATTAGAGAGTTCTCTTTTAGTAGGGATGAGGTTTCGACCATGTCATGGAGTCAACTTTATGACAATTTTAATGCCTATAAAACTTTCGTGCAGAAACAAATTGGCATAAAGCTTTTCCGTGATGGCTTTGCCATTCGTCCTTATGGTATTGATGGACAAGATTGGTTAGATTTAAGCTCTGGTCAGACTTCTGGTGCTTCTTTTTATGGGTTGAGGCCAGGAAATGTTATAGGATATGTATCTATTAGTGAAGGGATAAATATAAATCTGAAAGATAAAACTGATAGAGAAGGTTTGGTTGATAATGAGTATTATTTTTCTTTTAGAAATCTTTTAATAACAGCAATTGAGGTGTTGAATCAAGAATTCAATATCTTACGTCGAGCTTATAATGATTTTAAGAAAATATATGCTCAAAAAAATCAAAAGATTAAAACGCTAGAACAGGCATTTTCTGAAATAGCCAAACAAAGTGATTATGCAGAGCAAGCTTCTTCTGAATATGGAACGGTTCAAATACAATTTTCTCGAATAAAAGAGAAAATTAATGATATTGTAGAACTTGATGCTACTTCCATAGATGATGTGCAATATAGAACTGTGGTTTCTTCTTCTTTTAGGGATATTTCAAAATCAGTGGATGATACTCAGCAAGTATTAAATCAAGTGCAAGGAGTTCTGGAGAAATCTAAATTGATGGATGAAGTTTTGGCAATCTTAAGACCAAAACTGGATCGTTTGGAAGAGCAACTTGCTGAATTTTCGGAATTGGCTTCATTGGGGTTAATATCTGAAATGGTATCGCATGATTTAGGTCAGGTCGCTTCTCGATTGATGGTTAAGGGTATCGAACTGGATAAAGCTCTTAAATCTGGAAAAGAATTGGACAGAGTGTTGTTATATAGTGTAGTAGAATATATTAAGAGTACATGTACCTCTATAAAAACTCAGATAAAGCACTTGGATTCTTCCTTAAAATATTCACGTGATAAAAAAGAAAGTTTGTCACTAACAAAATTTTTGAGAGAAGAAGAACTGGCTTATTATTCTCATGAGTTTGAAGAGCATAACATAGTTCCTCAAATAGATGTAGTTAATGATTTCAATATAACTGTAAATAGTGGAAAGCTAATTCAGGTTTTTGATAATCTTATCAATAATTCTGTTTATTGGCTTAAGCATTTCAAAGTAGAAAATCCATGTATTAGTATTAAAATTGATAGTCCTTGGGTTTACTTTGCTGACAATGGGCTTGGTATTGATCAGTCTATTGAAGAATCGCTGTTTGATCCTTTTATGACCTGTAAGCCTGTAGGTAAGGGTAGAGGATTAGGCCTATTCATTGTCAGACAAATGTTGGATGACTTTGGGTGTAATATTTCATTGTCGGATGCCCGTAATAGTTGGGGACGGAAGTATTGTTTTGTATTGAATCTTTCTGGTTTAATTTAGTATTGTTATGATAGATAAATTAGTACAACTTCTTAATCTGTCAAATGTTAAGAAGATTATTTATGTAGATGATATTTTTTGTGTCGAAAGATATCTAGAGGATGCGCATGCTGTTCTAAGAACATGGTTGGAAACAGATGATTATCATAAACTGGATTTTATATCTAGTGATAAGGACGTTTTAGAAGAAGAGTTTGATTCTTGGTGGAATGGTGCAACAGATGATGACAAGCGCAATTGTGTTTTTGATGTCATGCAATTATCCGATGAAGGGCAGAATATTCTTTTATGTTTAAATAATATAAAAAATCATGAAATTAAGGTAGAATGCATGTCCCCAGCAGAATTTACTGATGCTTTTATAGGTGATTTGAAAAATGAAGTTAAAGACAGTTTTCAGGTTCTGTTACTTATGGATCAAGAGCTCGAGGACCAAAAACATGGAGGTGAAACACTACTACAGAAAGTGGAAGATACTCAGTATTTGCATTGCGGACTTTTTTCGGGCAAATTTTCTATTGACGAAGAAATTGATGTATGGAAAGAATTAGGCTCTTCTACCATGGTTTATCCATTATCTAAAAAACGTATTTTGGATGAGCCTGAGGAAAAAATGATAGAGGGGTTAAGAAATATTTTATGGCTTAATCATGTATCTAACTTAAAAAAAGATGCTTTGGAAGTTTTTGATAATGGATATAATCAGGCCTGTATGACATTCAAAAATATGGATCCCGCTAGTTTTGATTCTGCAATTGTAAAAACTTCCAAAAAAGAAGGTTGTTGGGAATACGTAACATTGAATAGAATCTTTATGGTATTGTTAAAGAATTCTATTCAAATGACAATAGTTGGAGAAAATAATTTTAAAAATCTTCAAAATGACCTTTGTAAATTACGAATGTCAAGTGTCTTTTGTTCTGATAATGAAATTGATAAATCTTGGTTAAGAGAGCTAAGAAATTCTGAGCTATATACTTCTGGAACTTATATAAATCAAACATATAGTCCAGTGGCTAATGGTGATATATTTAAAATCGGATCCAAAAAATATATCCTGCTATTCCAACCATGTAGTTTAGCAATTAGAGATGATGGGAAAAGATCGAGACAATTAGCTTCTGCTTATATAATTGAAATTAAGAATAATAAGCAATCTTTAAATGTAAACGAAGTCGCATTGGAGAATTCTGATATACCAGGCTTCTCATACGTAAATATTGCATCCTTTAAGCGTGTTAGTCTTGATGTGTTAGATTTGGTTTCTTTTAATACCGACGGAAAAGCTATAATAGATGTAACAAAGGAAAATTGTCCTATAGAGGATGAAAATTTGTTACAACCTAATATGCTTAAACGTTATCATAATATTTCGCTATTTGCCAAAAAACTTATCCCGATTCTTATTGCTTGTGATAAAGGTGATGCGAAGAATTCTATACAACATTTTTGTAAATCTTGTTTTCTGACTGTACCTTGTTTAAGGGATGGGAAGATTATTGAATTTCAAGTTCAACGTATTGAAAGATACAATGAATTACTTGCACAAGTTTTATATTCTAAACTTATGAATTATATGGCTCGTATTGCCGTGCCAAATGATTTTTCCGAATAAAATGACGATAGCGCAGTATCGGTACCAGGCGTAGCGGTGTAATTGGTACCAACACACCACTGCAATCTCTACCAAGGTATTGCTTCTATCTCCGTCATCTGTTTCTGTTATAGCGTGGTCAGGGGACACCTCTACCGTATCGTATGATATCCGCAAGCCTATCGAGAACTTGCCATTTACTCCTACAGAGGATGATGTGATCTTCAACTTTGCTGCCGTGCATCGTAATCCTGGACATGAAGATCATGAGTATTTTGAGACGAATATCCGTGGCACTGAGAATGTGGTGGCTTTTGCTGAGAAGTGGCAGAATGGTGATGCTGCTCATCGCCAGCTTACCATCGTCCGTTCTTGTGTGGTGTTCAGCATATCGTGAGGCTATGAAGAAGGTAACAGGATTGACTCAGTTTGTATCTGATATTCCTAACTGGGTTTAAAATAATAATCAATAAATATGAAGGGAATCGTATTAGCAGGTGGTAGCGGTACACGTTTGTATCCTATCACAAAGGGTATCAGCAAGCAGCTGATTCCTATCTTCGATAAACCGATGATATATTATCAATAACAAAGCTACTGTATTTGGTTATCGAGTAAGCGATCCTGAACGATATGGCGTGGCAGAGTTTGATGAGCAAGGCAATTGCCTGAGTATCGAAGAGAAGCCTGAGTATCCAAAGAGCAATTATGCTGTAGTGGGCTTATACTTCTATCCTAACAAGGTGGTGGAAGTAGCTAAGCATATATCGAAGTCTTGGAGAAGCGCCAGGGATTGAAGGTGGCTTGCTTGGAAGGTATTGCTTATCGCCAAGGTTGGATAGATAGTGATACGTTGCGTGAGAATGCTCAGCCAATGCTGAAGAACGACTATGGCAAGTATCTCCTTTCAATCCTTGAAGAGAAAGGTCAAACATTAAAAAAGAATTTAGAATATTAATTTTTTTGAACACGAATCTTACGAATAACACGAATATAGAGGTTATAGTTTTCTCCTGAATGATTCGTGTAATTTGTGTTCGAATATATACATTGATTAGAATGAAGAATATTGTAATAACGGGCGGTGCAGGTTTCATCGGCTCACACGTAGTAAGACTTTTCGTTAACAAATATCCTGAGTATCACATCATCAACCTCGACAAACTGACATACGCTGGTAACCTGGCTAACCTCAAGGACATCGAGGACAAGCCTAACTATACTTTCGTAAAGGGTGATATCTGTGATTTCGATCTGATGTTGAAGCTGATGCAGGACTACAAGGTGGATGGCATCATCCATCTCGCTGCCGAGAG
>ENA-ORSQ01000585-ORSQ01000585.1-human-gut-metagenome-genome-assembly--contig:-NODE-585-length-23776-cov-6.633279_pt1 | contig 23776 bp, 14 predicted proteins | sample MGYA00241900_ERZ509164 | MGnify/ENA primary metagenome ERZ509164 (study PRJEB26280, sample SAMEA2338807) | human gut metagenome | biome: human gut; feature: human-associated habitat; material: faeces...
GTGCTGGGAGGTGGTGTGGCATCGGCGCTGCGCTGGATGTGGGTGGGGTGAGTTTTTTGCGATTTGTCGTGAGGGGATTGGGGGATAGAGGCTGTTTTGGATAGGGTGTGGTGTTTTTGTGTAATATTTAAATTTATTTTTGGAGTATTTTGGATTATAATTATGGAAAAAGATGGTTGGCCTGATTGGTTGACTGATTGACTGGTTGATTGATATCCGGAGTTTTGGTGACTGTTTTGTGGGACTTGAGAGAAGAGCTTCGGATGTATGCTGATGTGGCTTGAGAGATGAGCTTCGGATGTGTGTTGATGAGGGTTGTGTGATGAGCTTCGGATGTGTGCTGATGAGGGTTGAGAGAAGAGCTTCGGATGTGTGCTGATGAGGGTTGAGAGAAGAGCTTCGGATGTGTGTTGATGAGGGGTGTGTGATGGGCTTCGGATGTGTGTTGATGTGGCTTGTGTGAGGGCTTCGGAGGTTTGTTGGTCTGGTTTTGAGGGTGGTCTTTTGGGGGCTGCCTGGGTTTTGGAGGAGAGTGGGTTGTATGTGTGATTATGTGGTTTTGCCGCTTTTGAATTCGTCTTTTGAGCCTGGGAGGGCTCGGGAGGTTGTTGAGGGGTTTGTAGATGTGGATTTGAGGAATATTGCGCGGGCTGAGCTTTTTTATTTTACGGGGCAGGCGGAGGAGTGCTGTGAGATCACGAGGAGGTATCTGTCCAGCAGGGTTATTGAGCTGAAGCTTTCGGCGTGTATTTTGTATGGGTATTCTAATCTGTCGCTGGGGAATGTGGCGGCGGCTAAGCGGGGGATGGAGGGGATCCAGTCCTGTGTGAAGATTGCTATGAAGAAGAAGGTTCCTAAGGATGTTTATGCGTCTTGTCTTCTGGCGGGGTATGTGGGGGCGGTTTTGCTTCATCTGCCTACGGATGGGATGCCTGCTTTTGGGGAGTACAGCAGGATGCTTCCTGAGGGGCTGAGGCTTTTTGCCACGTATGTGATGGCGCACCATACTTATCTTAACGGGGAGATATGGAGTGCTTATGGGATGGGGAAGGCTGCTTTGTTTATGGCGGATAGGTCGTATCCAATCAGTATGACGTATATCCACTGTATGATGGCGGTGTGTGCGATCAACCGAAAGCATAAGCAGGAGGAGATGCTCCGGAGCTGGGAGCTGGCGAAGATGGATGGGTTTCTGGAGCCTTTTATTGAGCATCATGGGCTTTTGCGGGGGCTGATCGAGGCCTGTATCCGGAACCGGGATCCGGAGGCGTATCAGCGGATCACGGAGGGTGTGATTTCTTTCAGCAGGGGCTGGATGGCGCTTCATAATCCGGAAAACCGGAGAAAGGTTACGGGGGAGCTGTCGACGATGGAGTTTTCTATTGCCATGCTGGCAAGTGGGGGATGGACCAATAAGGAGATCGGAGAGCATCTGGGGATTTCCATTAATACTGTCAAGCATTACCTTACGGATATCTTTTGCAAGCTGAATGTCAAGAAGCGGGATGAGCTGAAGAAATTTATGTTAAAATAGTGACAGAGGCACTTTTTTTTGAAAAAACGGGCCTTACAAAACAACTGGTAGTGTTGTATAATAAATATCACGAATAGTCAGATTTTATCGGAGAAATCAGACGAAAAGAACCAGTGAACGAGTAAGTTAAGAAGGAGGAGTTGAAGACTGATTTTCGATAGCATCTGATAATGTCAGTATCCTTACTAATAATGCCTGGTATATTGACACTACAATCACATAAAGGTAAAATATTGAAAAGGTGTAACCTGTTTACTCACCGGCTAAAAACATGAAGCTTTTTTAAGAGAAAGGAATATAAACAGAAGTAAAGTAATAAGAAATACAGTACACGTTAATGCACACATAGGAAAGCGGGAAAGGTATGAAAAAATTAAGGAATAATAAGATCAGAAAACTCCTGGCATTTATGGTGGCTTTGGCGTTGATGGTATCCTGTATGCCGAGTGCATATACGATCTCCGCGAGTGAGGCGTTCGGAGATGGAACGGAGGATATATTTACAGATGGCGAAATTACATCTGAACCAGCGGCCGAAGAATCGACACCGGATGTAAGCAGCGCTGACCAGGAGGAAACGGAACAGGCGCAGCAATCGACGCTTACATATGAAAATGATTCTGTTAAAGTAACAGCAGAGGCACTGGAGGACGGAGCTCTTCCGCAGAATACAGCATTGAAGGCTGACAGCGTAAACGAGAATTCATCCGTATCTTATGATACAGTTTCTCAGAAGCTTTCAGCAGCAGCTACAGACAAGGGCAGCAGCCTGAGAGGTTTTTTTGCGTATGATGTGTATTTTGCTGATGGCGACGGAAACAGAGTCGAGCCGAACGGCAGAGTCAGAGTAACTTTTGAGTACAAGACACCGGCAGCACCGGAGCTTACCGATGCAGCCAGCACGAGTGTAACCGTTGAGAAGCTTCATTATAACAGCAGTACCGGTGATACTGATGTTAACACCTTACAGGCCAACGAGGATCTGAAGGTTCTGAATGTCAACGAGGGCAAACAGATCCAGACACTTCAGGTTGAGACTGGCAACGCAGCTGTTTTTGCCGTTATGTGGGATTCTCCTGAGACAGCAGATGTCGAGGCGGAAGCTGTTTCCGGTAATGAGGACGAGGTGCCTATCGCATCAGAGGAGCTTACGGACGGAATGGATATTTCGGACGAGCCTGAGCAGGATGCAGCTGAGACACCGGCAGCAGAGAATCCGGAGGTAACTCCTGAGGCAGAGCCTTCTGAGGAGCCAGCGGAGAATCCGGATGCTGAACCTACCGAAGCGCCGGCAGAGGATCCGGATGTGGTGGAAGAACCGGCAGAGGATATTGCGAGCCCGGATGAGGTTACGGCAGCAGATGAGAATGGTGAGACAAGCCTGATCGAGGTTCTGGGAGACGATACGAATCTTCGTGTCAGCCCATCTATCGAGGCAGAGGTTCTGGCAACTGTAAACGCAGGAACACAGCTCACACTTCTGGATACCGTAACAGCAGAGGACGGAGCAACCTGGTACAAGGTTTCATGGGAAGGAACCGAGGCTTACATAAGAAGTGATATGGCACAGGTTGTTGACAGCAGTGATGAGGCAGAAGAGCCTGAGGATATTCTGGAAAGCGAAGAAGTTTCTTATTCTCAGGAAGTTGGTAATGTAGTTGTAACTGCAACAGCAGCGAAGGGCGTTATTCCGGAAGGTGCACAGTTTGTTGTGACTCCGATCGAGAAAGGTTCTGACCAGTATGCAGATATAGAGAAACAGCTTCACGAGGGTGCAGAAAATGAGAGTTATACAGTAGCAGGTTTTCTTGCATACGATATTAGTTTTCTGAATGACGATGGAACTAAGATCGAACCGCAGAACGGAAGTGTCAGGGTATCTATAGCCTACAAAGAAGCAGAAATCCCAGAAGATGTAGCTGAAACAGATACAGCACAGGAAAACATGAATGTATCTCTGGTACATTTTGTGGAGGATGCAAATGGTAATGTCACAGAAGTTGTTAATATGAGCAACGATGGACAGGCTGAAGTAAGTACAACCGACAATGGAGAGATTGAAAGTGCAAACTTTGAAACAGAGAGTTTTTCTACTTTCTCAGTTGTATGGTTGGCAGATGATTTCACTTCTGTACAGACAACTAGTAGTGATGATAAGGAGAGTACTGTTGATAGTGCTGCCAGTGGTATTACTATCAATATGTTTAATTATAATACTGCTGAAATAAATAAAGGTCATTCTTTGCAGTTTAGTAATGGAAGGGATGGAGTATGGGATTATAATGCGTGGACAGGGTCAGCTAATCCCTATTCTAACATTATGAAAAAGACATTGGGCAAAGATTCATATCCGGTATTAAATAAGGGGAATGAGGAGAGTAGTTCGTATTTATTCTCAACAGATTCAGGTACGGGCAAGACGGTTTATAGTGATGCAAATTACTTATTTAAAAAAGATGCAGATGGTTACTATGAATATGATAGTGCTAAAAATTTTGCACAGTTTGATGAAAAGACAAAACATTTTACTGTATATAAGGTACCAGGAAGTTCTACAAATGCAATAAACCTACAAAAAGATTCGGGTAATAAGCCGCATGGAAGTTTCTTTCCATTCAATACATTAGGTGATTCTATTTACGAGGGGATTCATGAAATTTCAGGAAATTCACCAGATTTCCATTTTGGTATGACAATGTCAGCTAAATTCATTCAGCCAAAAGACGGAAAAATTAATGGTAATAATATGGTATTTGAGTTTTCTGGAGATGATGATGTATGGGTTTACATCGATGGCGTTTTGGTGTTGGATATTGGTGGTATTCATAATGCAGCATCTGGCTCTATTAATTTTGCTAATGGCAACGTTACAGTTGGTAACAATAATAATCTAAATTTAAGAAAATTATTTGCTGATGCAAATGAAGAAGGAGATTTTGTTAGCGGAGAGAATCGTTTCGCAGATTATACAATGCATACAATTAATTTCTATTATCTCGAAAGAGGTGAGGGTGATTCCAACTGTAAGCTTAAGTTCAATCTTCCAACAGTTCCGAAGAAGTCGGTTACGGTTGAAAAACAGTTGAGTAATACGGATAAAGAGAAGTATGCAGATGTAGAGTTTAAATTTCAGTTACTTGTTAAGAATGCCCAAGGGAAGTATGTTCCATCAAATACTAAAGGTATTTTAAGCGATGGTAAAAATGTTGAGTTCAAGAGTGAAACAATAAATAACGTTTCCTACAATAATGTGTTTACGTTGAAACCTGGTCAGCATGCAACTTTTTCTGGACTTGAGGAAAATAAGAATTATAAGGTTCAAGAACTTGATGTATCAGCTGACAAATATGAACAGGTTTTAATCAATGGGAAAAATGCAACAAATCAGAATGGAAATGTTATTTCTAGTGAAGCTACAGTTGACAGTAGACAATGGGTAACGGTTACCAATGTACTTGCCAGTGTTGCAGAACTTGATTTCAAAAAAGTTAATACAAAAGGCGAGGCTTTATCCGGAGCAGGATTTACTCTTACTTCTCAGGATGACAATTCTAAAACTTATACAGCAGAGTCAGGTGATGATGGAATCATAAAATTTGAGAATCTTCCTTTAGGAACTTATACTTTAACAGAAACGAGGGTTCCGAATAAGTATGAGAATCGAAATACCTGGATCGTAAAAGTTGAAAAGGATGAAGCAGGTACTGCTGTTGCCACACTTTATGAGGCTGATGGTAAAACAGTAGTTAAGAAAGATTCGAAGGATAGCTATTATCACATTGTAAACTATACGCATCAGGAACTGATCGAATCTGATGTGGAATACTCGAAGAAGGCACATGTTATAGACTGGGAGAACAGAACGTATAAGATTGATATCTCTGCAGCGTCTAAGTGTAGAAGCCAATCAACTGTAGTTACTGGAGCAGCAGATATAATGCTTGTATTGGATGTATCTGGTTCAATGAATAATTCTATACCTGTTGATTACAAAAAAGTAGCAGATAATACAGAAGAAGGAAGAAGTAGCTTAAAATCTGGTAATACATATTATTTAAAATATAATAACAAGTATTATCAGATACGGAAATATGATAATAGATATTATATTTACAAAAAGGGTTATTATGATATATCAGAGGATCAGTATAAAAATTGTGAAATTTTTATAAAACTGGCGACAAGACTTGATGCATTAAAAGAATCCGTTAAACAGTTTATAAATTCGACTGCTGAAAAATCATCAAATAGTAAGATTGGAATTGCCACATTTAGTTATGATGAGAAGGGAACAACAACTGATTTATTGGAACTTAAGAATAATAAGGATACATTAATTAACACAGTAAGCGGATTAAATGCAAATGGAGGAACTGATCCTAATTTTGGCCTTAACAATGCATATAATAAATTAACTGCGGCAACTGAAAATGGTGATACACTTCCTAAATATGTTATTTTATTTACAGATGGAGAGCCAACGGGAAATTCTAGCGATAGTTCACAGGGAGCTTCTTGGAGCAATGATGCACAAAAGAGAGCAGAAGTTACAGCAAAGAAGTTAAAAGACAAAGGAGTTAGCATATATACCATAGGCTTTGCACTTTCATCGAAGGCTGAGAAATTCCTAGCGGGCGATGGATCAAATGATTATCCGGGAATCGCATCCAGTGCGGAATGTGCTAAGACAGCGGATGATGCAGCTGGTCTGAGTGAACTGTTCAGAACATTTGAGCAGACGATCTTTAATGACGTTGATATTACAAATGCGACCATTACCGATACGATTGATCCAAGATTTGATCTTCTTGATGATGCCGGAAAGATCATTACTGAAGAATCGCTTGCAAATGGACCTCTTACACTTGCAAATGGCGGAGTGGTAAGGCTGGTTAATGGAAACTTGCAGGTACAGTGGACGAATGTTACAATCCCAAAAAAGAAGAAAAATAATCCATGGACTAAATCTCTTAATATTAAAGCGAAAGATACTTATATTGGTGGAAATGATGTTACGACCAATGTGAGGGAGGGATCCAATATTACGTTTGGTAATGAGAAGATTTATTTGCCACAGCCGAAGGTTAATGTAAATGCCAAGATTTTTATCAATGATAAAGAGATTACCATTTACAAGGGTGATACGATTCCGACAGATGGAGAAATTCTGAATAAGTTATTTAAAGCGAGTGACGTAACATCGTATAAAGATGGGAAGGTTGGAACCGCAGACATTGTTAATATTCAGTTGAAGTGGTACAAGAATCCGAAGTGTACGGAGCCGGTTGCAACAGATACAAAGGGAAATCCTGTATATGATTTGGGTCAATTAAGTGATTCAGATAAACAGCCAACAGCGGACACAAATTACTATCTTAAAGTAACGTATAATGCCGGAGCTCCATCGGAGGGAAGTAAAAAAAATACAAATAACAATGTTGCTGGTGGAGAGGATAATATTCAGGAAGCAATAAATGAGAAGAAGAGTAACAATCCTTATGGAATCTACACAATCCATGTAATTTCCGGTAAGATTGATATTATCAAGAAGGTAGAGGAAAAATCCTCTGTGGATCGAGAATTCCAGTTTAATGTAAAAACAGAGGATGGAGATGATGCGTTTAAAGGTAAGGGTAAAACATTTACGCTTACGGTCTCGAAAGACTCTCTTACCGGAGAACTTACTGATGCTGACAAAAAAACGTTGGAAAACCTTTCAAGAGGTACTTATGTTGTATCTGAGGTGAATGTTCCAGATGGTTATAAGATTGCAGGAACTGATATCGCAGTTGAAACAAATTGTCAGAATTCAGTGGAAAACAATGAAACAACGTTTGTTTTAGGAAATAGTAAACAGACGCCTAACACGGATGTTATTTCATCAGAGTACACATATAATCCGAATGACGGAGGTGTATTGGGCAAGGTTTCCTACATCAACGAGTATTCTGTAAATCTTGACCTGAAGAAAGTTGATTCTAGTGGTAATAATGAATTGAGTGGAGCAGAGTTTACACTGGAAGTAAAAGATGGTACTACAGGGCAATTTGACGGTAATGCTTATAAGCCATTCGAGATTGACAAAGATACTGTTGAGTTGAAGGATCTGAAACCTGGATTGTATAAACTGACAGAAATTAAAGCGCCAAAAGGCTATTCATTATTAGAAACTAGTATCTATTTCCAGGTAAAACTTGGAAAAGTTACGCTTGTTAAAGAAGATGGAACCCCAATCGAAGTTCAACCTCAGTCAATGTGGACTTTGGATGAAGATGGTAATGTTTTGACAATTAAAAACACGAAACTTTATTCATTACCAAACTCCGGTGGTCCGGGAACCTATGGATTTACAATCAGTGGTGTAGCGATTCTTGCAACTGCACTCCTGTTGTTTATAAATAATAAACGAAGGGAGGAAGAAGCAAAGAGATCGTAACACATTAATTGTAAATGGCCGATGAAGGGCGAAAAAGAAAAATGCAGAGAAAGAAAGGAGCAAACCTTATGAAAAATTTATTTAAGAAAATCAGTGCAATACTGATGGCAGCAATTATGGTGCTGGCTATGGCATCTACAGCATTTGCAGCTGATGCAGCAACAACTACAACGGGTAGTATTACCGTAACTGGTTTAACTGCAAATGATAATACTACTTTGAAGGTTTATAAAGTAGTTGGTTTTGATGAAGCGAACAGTGACTGGACTATTGAGAGTTGGGCACAGAATCATGCGACTAATACTAATCATGTAGTTAATATTGACTGGGAAGCACTGAAAAGTGTTAATCCACTTCCAACTCCTGTGCAAGAAATCCCAGTTCCGGCTAATTCAACGACATATACAATTGATGGACTTGAAATTGGTGCGTACATGATTATTGCGACAGGTGATCATACAACATACAATGTTATGGGTGAGGCACCTTATGGTTATGATGCTAACAATTTAATCGTTCCAGCTGCAAAAACAATCAATGCTAAATCTTCAGCGTATCAGCTTACCAAAACATTAGTTAATGGTGATCAGATATTCGTAGCAAAAGGTGAAGAAGTAAAATTCAATATTGATACTACATTCCCAAGTTATGCGCTTAATGCAACAAATAGAGCATTCTGGATCAAAGATACTCCAACAGGTATGAAAATTACAGGAATTAAAGTACTGGTAAATGGATCTGAAGTAAAAGTTAATGATGCATATACATTAGACAAAAAATTAGCAACAACAGAAGCTGTGACTGTAAACTTCAAAGATACTTATATTGGTAGTGCTAATCTTCATGCTGGACAGAGTGTACGTGTTGAAGTAACTGGTGTTATTACAGATGATACAGAATACAAAAATGAAGCTGAGACAAATAATTCCCACGACAAACCTAATGTACCAGGTTACTCTGGATCTATCAGAATTAATAAAACTGATGATTCAAAAGAGAACCCAAAGGTTCTGAAAGGTGCAACATTCCAGATTAAAAAACAGGGTGAGAATGCTCCGATTCAGTTTGTAAAAACGAATACAGGTGTTTATACAATGGTTACATCTGACACAGATATGACTGACAAAACTGCTGTAGCAGATGTAGAAGCAACTGAAGGAACTGTTTTAGTAAAAGGTCTTGGCGCAGGAACTTATGTGATTACAGAGACAAAAGCACCAAAAGGATATAGTATTAATACAAATATCGATAATGTAACACTTACAAAAGATAGTGCTGAAACTCGAAATGTAACTCTTCCTGTAACCGATACCAAACTCGGCGCTCTTCCATCCACAGGTGGCATGGGAACATACCTCTTCACTATCATCGGTGTTGTAGTTATGGCTGGCGCTGCTGGTGCTTTCTTCATCAGCCGCAGAAAAGGATCTGAGGAGTAATCGTTTGATTGCCGGATCGATTCGATTCAAAAATTATTTATAAGCAACGACAAAGCAAGTATTAAAACAGAATAGTTTCTGATTATTCTGTTGAAGAAATCATTACCGCCCGGCCCCTTCGGGGGCCGGAATGGTAATACAACAGTATGGAGAAACCTATGAGAAAGAATAAGAAGAAAAATTATATTGGACTTGGTTTGCTGTTTCTGATAGGGTTGTCCATACTGCTGTATCCAATGGTCAGTGATGCCTGGAACCGGTACAGGGACAGCCTGCTGATCAGTAATTATAGCAGCAGTGTTTCTTCGGATGAGAATGCGGAGAAGATTGACAGCATGTGGAAGGCAGCGCAGGAGTATAATGAACAGATCAAGCAGGAAAGTGTGCCGGATGCTTTTTCCGTGAGGGATGGCCAGACGGACAGTACATATGAGTCTCTTCTGAACCTGAATGGTGATGGAATGATGGGGTATGTGGAGATTCCTGTGATCGATGTGAGCATTCCAATCTATCATTACACGACAGATGAGACTCTGGAGAAGGGCGCTGGTCATTTGTTCGGCAGCAGTCTTCCGGTTGGCGGCAAGAGTACCCATTGTATTTTGTCGGCACACAGAGGTCTTCCAAGTGCGAAACTTTTTACAGATCTGAATCTTGTGGAAGAGGGAGATGTTTTTTACCTGCATGTGCTGGGTAAGACGCTTGCCTACGAGGTGGATCAGATTCTTACCGTTCTTCCGGAGCAGACAGAGTCTCTGGGTATCACGGATGGGGATGATTATGTAACGCTGGTTACGTGTACGCCTTATGCGGTGAATACGCACAGACTTCTGGTGAGGGGACACAGAGTTCCGATGAAGGCTGCGAAGGCGGTTCAGAAAACAGAGAAGAAGGTTACCGGAATCACCAATCCGACGCTTCCGATGCTTGCTCTCTGTGTTGTGATCGGAATTGTGATCGCGGTGATCCTGGTTGCCGGTATCAATTCTGTTCAGAACAAAAAACGACGCAGGAAATGATTTATGGCTAAAAAGAAAAAAAAGAAAAAGAGTAATGTTGTCCTGAACATCATGATTGCCCTGGTGTTTCTGGCGGGGGCGGGTGTGTTCCTTTATCCCACGATCAGTGATATGTGGAACCAGTATCGAAATGCCCAGCTGGTCAGTAAGTACGAGGAAGCGGTAACGGAGCTTTCGGACAACGACTATGACAGGCTGTGGAAAGAGGCGAAGGAGTATAATGCCGAGCATCCGGTGAATGCCATTGTAGATGCTTTTGAGGAAGAGGATACTTATGAGCTGAGTCATCCTTATGACAGGGTTCTGGATCCGAACGGTGATGGTCTGATGGGGAGTATCGAGATCCCGAAGATCAAAGCCAGACTGGCGATCTATCATGGACTGAGCAAAACGGTCCTGGAAAAGGGTGTCGGTCATGTGGAGGGTACCAGCCTTCCCATCGGAGGCAAGAGCACCCATGCGGTTCTGGCGGCGCATCGAGGTCTTCCTAACGCAAAGCTTTTTACAGATCTGGATCAGATGGAAAAGGGAGATATTTTTATCCTGCACATTCTTGGCAAGCATCTGGCCTACAAGGTGGATCAGATCAAGACGGTGCTTCCGGATGAGACCAGTGACTTGGATATTATCGAGGGTGAAGATCATGTGACTCTGATCACGTGTACCCCTTATGGAGTTAACACCCACAGGCTTCTTGTCCGGGGAGTGCGGACGAAATATGTGGTGGAAGATACAAAGAATGACGAAACGATACCGCAGAAGCTTGCTGTTGTGGATCCGAAGAGGGTTCTGGCCGGCGGCGCTGCAGTGCTTGTTGTTCTGATCCTGCTGATTTATCTGATCGTCCGTCATAGGGACAAAAAACGGAAAAAGAAGCAGCTTTCAGAAAGGAAAGAGGAGGCAGAGAGCGATGAAAAATAGAAGAAAGCAAGGGAAAATATTCCGGAGCCTTCTGGCTGTTCTGATGCTGACGGCTATGCTGGTCACGAGTGTTTTGCAGCCGGTTTTCGCCGGGGATTATGAAGCTGGAAAAACAGGTAATCTGACGTTGACGGTTCAGCAGGCGGATGAGGAGGGAAACCAGACTCCGCTGCCGGATGTAGGGCTGACGATCTACAAGGTTGGCAGTGTGAATTTTGATGGCAATGTGCATTTCGTGTTGGATGAGGCACTGGCTGCCGCAGCAATCGATTTTGATTCCATCACGACGGCTGATGGCTGGTATGAAGCGGCAGAGAAGCTGGCGGCTATGATCGTCAGCGGAAGCGTGGATGTGTGGGGTATGTCCAAGTCCTCTGATGCAGAGGGGAATATGACTTTCGCTGATCTGGCTGAGGGTATGTACCTGGTGGTGCAGACAGATGGAAACAGCAGTGTTATGGTTTCACCGATGCTGATCTCCGTTCCTTTTGCAGATCAGGAGCAGGGCTGGATGTACGATGTACAGGCTTATCCGAAGTCTGTAAGTAATCCGCAGAAGCATACACAGATCCAGGTTACGAAGAGGATCTATAATGTTGATGATAACGGGAATGTGATTCCTCTGGAAACGAAAGAGGATGTAACTTATAAGGTTGGCGTTTTTTCGGATCAGGAAGGTACGATCCCGTTCCGTGATGATTATTTACAGGATATCCATATCCAGAATGCTTCCAGTGGTACAGCTACATGGACGGATGTTCCGGATGGCACCTATTATGTATTTGAGCTGGATGAGGATGGAAAGCTTCTTCAGCAGAATACGGAGATCAAGGTGGATGATCAGAATTTTTACTACTACGATGTAACGAAGCCGAATGGTGAGAATGAAGAGAAGTCCAATCAGGTTGTGATCGGTGGAGATAGTGGTGCTGCTGAGGCTGCGGCTTATGTAAATAACTATTATACAAAGATTCCGGATATATTCAGCCGTAACGGATATATCAACATTAAGAAGAATGTGATGATCGATGGTGTTGCTTCTACTGTGGATGATACGTTCTATGCTGGTTTGTTCTCCACTGAGAGTAACGGTGAGCTGACGCTTGAGAAGGTAGTGACTCTGAAACAGAATGATAGTGTTCAGGTAATGGTGGATCTTCCAATGGATCAGGAGATCAACAGTGTTACTTATACTGTTCTGGAGACGGATAAGGATGGAAATCCGGTTGATGATGATACCTTTAAGTATACAGTTACCGGTCAGGGTGAGGTTACACTGAATAATGATAACCGATATACTGTAACAAAGGAGATCACTAACAGTCTTTCTTCCGAGCCGACACCGATTCCGACTGCTACACCTGGAGCAAATCATGGTGGAAATGATCGGATCACTCCGATCCCGAATAATGGTACAGCGGGCGGAACTGCTCCGAACGATACCAGCGGTACAGCAAGACGTTCTGTAAAGACCGGCGATGATACACCGATCGGCGTATGGGTTGGAATCCTTGCAGCAGCGATCATTGTTGGCGGTGGTGCAGCTTATGGAGTTAAGAGAAAGAAGAAAAAATAAATAACGGATCGTTCTGAAGGATGATCAATGGAAGAACCGGGCGATGTGGATGCCCGGTTCTTTTTGGGAATATTTACGTATTGGGGATGAAAAAGCAGCGGGTGATATTTTTTATCGAAAATTGCTCTTGACATTTTGGTATGATAAGTATATTGTATGTGTTGCAGCAAATTTCATAAAAGATAGCCTTTTATTCAGAGTGGTGGAGATACAAAGGATCTGTGAAGCCACGGCAACCCCGGAGAATCCAGGAAGGTGCCAACCTGAGCGAGCAATCGAACAATAAGAGGATTGTTTACAGAATTTAAACAGTCCGGATTGTACGGGCTGTTTTTTATGTATATAACCATTGTTTTATTACAAAAGGAGAAGATCATGGAGAAAATTTTATTTACATCTGAATCTGTAACTGAGGGTCATCCTGACAAGGTCTGCGACTCTATTTCCGATGCGATCCTTGATGCTATGATGGCACAGGATCCGATGAGCCGTGTTGCATGTGAGACTGCTACTACAACAGGTCTTGTACTTGTTATGGGCGAGATCACAACCAAGGCTAATGTTGATATCCAGAAGATCGTTCGCGATACTATCCGTGAGATCGGATATGACAATGCGGATTATGGCTTTGATGCAGATACCTGTGCGGTTATTACATCACTTGACAAGCAGTCCACAGATATCGCTATGGGTGTTGACAAGGCTCTTGAGCAGAAAGAGGACGATATGAATGAGGACGAGCTGGATTCCATCGGTGCCGGTGACCAGGGTCTTCAGTTTGGTTATGCTTCCAATGAGACTGAGGAGTATATGCCATATGCCATCAACATGGCTCACAAGCTTGCTCAGCAGCTGACAAAGGTTCGTAAGGACGGCACTCTGAAATATTTAAGACCGGATGGAAAGACTCAGGTTACTGTTGAGTATGATGAGGCCGGCAAGCCGAAGAGAATTGATGCTGTTGTATGCTCTACACAGCATGATCCGGATGTTACTCAGGAGCAGATCCATGAGGATATTAAGAAGTATGTTTTTGATGCGATCATTCCGGCTGATATGGTTGATGCGGATACGAAGTATTTCATCAATCCGACAGGTCGTTTTGTTATTGGCGGACCTCACGGTGACAGTGGTCTGACAGGTCGTAAGATCATCGTTGATACCTACGGCGGAACAGGACGTCACGGCGGCGGTGCTTTTTCCGGTAAGGATTGCACAAAGGTTGACCGTTCTGCTGCTTATGCTGCACGTTATGTTGCAAAGAACATTGTTGCAGCCGGTCTTGCTGACAAGTGTGAGATCCAGCTTTCCTATGCGATCGGTGTTGCGCATCCGACTTCTGTCAGTGTGAATACCTTCGGAACAGGTAAGCTTTCTGAGCCCAAGCTTGTTGAGATCGTTCGTGAGAATTTTGATCTTCGTCCGGCTGGTATCATCAAGATGCTTGACCTTCGCCGTCCGATCTACAAGCAGACTGCTGCTTATGGTCATTTCGGCCGTACAGATGTTGATCTTCCATGGGAGCATCTGGACAAGGTTGAGACTCTGAAGAAGTATCTGTAAGAGAGTCAAAAAAAATATTTATATATCCTTTTGGCAGGAATATTGATTTTAAGAAATGCATATGATATAATGCCATTAGGCAAAAGAGATAGTAATAGTTCCAAAAGAACAAAGAGTGAAGCCCCCGGTAGTGCCAATACCGGGGGCTTCTTCTAATTTTTTATAGTGGACAAGAAACCACTAGGTTAGCGTTGTCCTACTTGTTGCCGTCTAGCCATTTGCAAACGTAATAGGCAGTTATGTTTGCCATGCAGGAAACAAGAAAAGAGATAATAATTTCCAAAAGAACTCACCTCCTCCCGGTGCCGGGTATCGGGTGGACAACAAAAATATGATAGCATAGTTTAGAACAAAATGGAATAATACTGATGCTGGAAGATGGGGTTTTTTATAGAAAATTTAGAGATAGGGAATATAGTTTATGTTATAATACGTGTATGTGAATGTGTGAATTTATAAAGGACGGAGATACAGATGAAGTTAAAAACACGTATTATTGTGGGCTTCGTTGCGATCATCCTGCTGCCGCTGCTTCTTTTTTCCGCAAGTCTGTACGGGTTCAGCCAGACGCAGGCGAAGCATGTGCAGGAGAGCAGCAGCCAGGCTTCGGATTCCAGCCAGATGGTCTATGATATTTCGCTGCCGCAGTCTTCCAGCAGCCAGGTGAAGCTGATGGCTAAGGATATGATCCTGACCGCAACGATCATCCTTGTTTTTACCGCATTGTCCGTAGGGCTGTGGATCTATCGGAGCATTGCGGTTCCGCTGGTGAAGCTTAAGAAGGCTACCAAGAACATCAAGGAGGGGAATCTGGATTTTGTGCTGGAGGTTGAGGGGAATGATGAATTTTCCCAGCTTTGCCAGGATTTTGAGGAGATGCGTAAGCGTCTGAAGGAGTCCACGGAAGAGAAGATCCTGATGGATAAGGAGAATAAGGAGCTGATCAGTAATATTTCCCATGATCTGAAGACGCCGATCACTGCGGTGAAGGGTTATGTGGAGGGGATCATGGATGGTGTGGCGGATACGCCGGAGAAGATGGACCGGTATGTGCGTACCATTTATAATAAGACCAATGAGATGGATCATCTGATCAATGAGCTGACCTTTTATTCCAAGATCGATACCAACCGTATTCCGTATACGTTCAGCAAGCTGAATGTGGAGGATTATTTTTCGGATTGTGCGGAGGAGCTTGGGCTTGAGATGGAGACCAGGGGGATCGAGCTTGTGTATGCCAATTATGTGGAGAAGGGTGTGCAGGTTATTGCGGATGGTGAGCAGATCCGCCGTGTGATCCATAATATCGTGAGTAATGCCATTAAGTATATGGAGAAGCCAAGGGGGATCATCCAGCTTCGGGTGAAGGATGTGGGTGATTTTATCCAGGTGGAGATCGAGGATAACGGCAAGGGGATTGCCGCCAAGGATCTGCCGTATATTTTTGACCGTTTTTACCGTACCGATGTTTCCAGAAATTCTTCCAAGGGAGGAAGCGGTATCGGACTTTCCATCGTAAAGAAGATCATGGAGGATCATGGAGGAAAGGTCTGGGCTACAAGCCGGCTGGGGATCGGAACGATCATGTATTTTGTTCTCAGAAAATATCAGGAGGTACCGATGAATGAGTAGGATTTTGATCATAGAGGATGAGGAAGCGATCGCGGATCTGGAGAAGGATTATCTGGAGCTTTCGGGTTTTGAGGTGGAGATCGAGAACCGTGGTGATACGGGGCTTGTACGTGCCATGAAGGAGGAGTTTGATCTGATCATCCTGGATCTGATGCTTCCGGAGGTGGATGGTTTTGATATCTGCCGGCAGGTCCGTGAGGAGAAGAATACGCCGATCATTATGGTTTCTGCCAAGAAGGATGATATCGATAAGATCCGCGGACTGGGTCTTGGTGCGGATGATTATATGACCAAGCCGTTCAGCCCAAGTGAGCTGGTTGCACGTGTGAAGGCGCATATGGAGCGTTATAACCGGCTGGTTGGTTCCAATGTGCATAAGAATGATGTGATCGAGATCCGTGGTATTAAGATCGATAAGACGGCCAGGCGTGTGTGGGTCAATGGTGAGGAGACGACGTTTACTACCAAGGAGTTTGATCTTTTGACTTTTCTGGCTGAGAATCCGAACAGGGTTTTTACAAAGGAGGAGCTTTTCCGGGAGATCTGGGATATGGAGTCTGTGGGTGATATCGCTACGGTTACGGTGCATATCAAGAAGATCCGTGAAAAGATCGAGTTTAATACGGCCAAGCCTCAGTATATTGAGACGATCTGGGGTGTGGGGTACCGATTTAAGGTGTGATAGAAATGTGATAAAAATGGAGGGGAATATCGTCTGGTGATAGCCCCTCCTTGTTTTTAGGATGAAAAGGACGAATTATGGAAGACAGATTATACAAGAAACTGGAAGCGTACGGTAAGAGTGATTTTTATCCGTTTCATATGCCGGGGCATAAGAGGAATCCGCTGGCTGTGGAGGGGGATTTTCCGGTGGAGAGGGATATTACGGAGATTGACGGGTTTGATAACCTGCATCATGCTGAGGATATTTTGAAAAGGGCGCAGGAGGATGTCGCACGGCTTTATGGTGTGCCGGAGAGTTTTTACAGTATTAATGGAAGCTCCGGGGCGATCCTGGCGGCGGTGTCTGCGGCTGTGGATAAGGGAGGACAGATCCTGGTGGCAAGGAACTGCCATAAGGCGGCTTATCATGCGATTTATCTGCGGGAGCTGAGTGCCACGTATATTTATCCACATGAAGATCCGAAATTGGGGATAAACGGAGGGATTTCACCCGGCCGTGTGGAAATGTATCTGGCGGAAAATCCGGAGATCCAGGCGGTGCTGATCACTTCGCCGACTTATGACGGGATCGTGTCGGATGTGGCGAGGATCGCGGAGATCGCGCATCACTATGGTGTGCCGCTGATCGTGGATGAGGCTCACGGGGCGCATTTTCGGTTTTCGGATTATTTTCCGGTGTCTGCGGCGCAGCTTGGTGCGGATGTGGTGATCAACAGTGTGCATAAGACGCTGCCCTGTCTGACCCAGACGGGGGTGATCCATCTGTGCAGTGAGCGGGTGAGCCGGGAAAAACTGAAGCGTTTCCTGGGAATCTATCAGAGCAGCAGTCCTTCTTATATTCTTATGGGCAGCATTGATGCGTGCATGGATAAGCTGGAGCGTGAGGGGGATGAGATGTTCCGTGTGTTTACGGAGAATCTGGAAAAAGCACGCAGGCGTCTTTCCGAGTGTAAGTATATCCGGCTGGTAACGCCGCAGGCCTGTGAGTGCCAGAGAGTTTTTGATTTTGACAGATCCAAGATATTGCTTTCTACTGTGGATAGTTCGCTGAACGGCCGGGAGCTGCATCAGATCCTCCGGAGGGAGTTTCATCTGGAAATGGAGATGGAGGCGGAGAATTATGTGCTGGCGCTGGCAGCTGTGGGTGATACGGCGGAGGGTTTTGAGCGGCTTTGTGATGCTATTGAAGAGATCGACCGCCGTGAATCGTTAAAATATAGAGAAGAGGCTGTGGAGAAGGAGCCTTTGAAAAACGGAAAAATGAAGCAGATCATGCGGATCTCCCAGGCTATGGATGCGGAGAGTGAGCGGTGTCCGCTGGATGAGTGTATCGGACGTACGTCCGGGGAGTTTGCATATCTTTATCCGCCGGGGATCCCGCTGATCGTTCCGGGGGAACAGATTTCTGGACATTTCGTAAAAAATGTGAGAAGATACCTGGAACAGGGCTTTGAGGTCCAGGGCCTGAGCGACCAGACCAGTGAGACGGTGTGTGTTGTGAGAAATGAGATGTGAGGTGCGTGGCAGCAGACGGATCTGTGTATTACGGATCAGAGCGTGTATAGTAACGCATATGCAGCAGAGGAGACATATGGGAAAGATTTTTTACATTATGGGAAAAAGCTCTTCCGGTAAGGACAGTATTTACAGACAGCTGGAGGGGAATCAGGAGCTGGGGCTTAAGCGGCTTGTGATCTATACTACCCGTCCGATCCGGGATGGAGAGGAGAACGGAAGAGAATATTTTTTTGCAGATGAGAATAAACTGAAGGAGTTCCGAAGAAACGGGAAGCTGATCGAGGCGCGTACTTATCAGACGGTTTACGGGCCGTGGACATATTTTACTGCGGATGACGGGCAGGTGTCTGTGGGTAATGACAGCTATCTGGGGATCGGTACACTGGAGTCTTTTGTGAGGCTTCGGGAGTATTACGGCAATGAAGTGATGTGGCCTATTTATATAGAGGTGGAAGACGGAGAGCGTCTGGAGCGTGCGCTTGCCAGGGAGAAGACCCAGGAGGTGCCGAAGTACGAGGAGATGTGCAGGCGTTTTCTGGCAGACCAGAATGATTTTTCCGAGGAAAATATTCTTAAAGCAGGTATATGGAAGCGTTTTGAGAATCATAATCTGGATGAATGTGTGAAGGAGATCGTAAATTATATAAAATCTGTACAATAAGGAAAAATAGTTTTTTTTATACAGAAGATTATGTTATAATTAGTTGAAAGATGTCCGCCGGGTATAACGGAGGGCACAAAAGGCAGAAAGAGGTGATTCTTATGGCAGGATTTCATGACATCATCGGCCATGACGATATAATCAGGCATTTGAAGAATGCGATAGAGACAGGGAAGGTATCCCACTCTTATATTTTTACAGGGGAACCGGGATCCGGCAAGAAGCTTCTTGCGGGGACTTTTGCGGCAGCGCTGCAGTGTGAATCGGGAGAGTCTGAACCGTGTATGACTTGTGATTCCTGTAAGAAGGTGATCGGCAAGAATCATCCGGATATCATTACAGTAACTCATGAGAAGCCTGGAAGCATCAGCATTGACGAGGTGCGTGACCAGGTTGTGCGTGATGTGGATATCAAGCCGTACTGCAGTCCGTATAAGATCTATATCATTCCGGATGCGGAGATGATGACGGTGCAGGCGCAGAATGCCATTTTGAAAACTATCGAGGAACCGCCGGAATATGCGGTGATCATGCTGCTGACAAGCAATATCGACAGTCTTCTTCCTACGATCCGTTCCAGATGTGTGCGTCTGGATCTGAAGGTGGTGGATGACAGTCTTGTGAAGGAATATCTGATGGAGCATCTTCAGGTGCCGGATTATCAGGCTGAGATCGATGCGTCTTATGCGCAGGGCAGTATCGGCAAGGCGAAGGAGGCTGCGACTTCTCAGGAGTTTGCGGATATGACTGCCAATGCCCTGAAGATTTTGAAATATGCCAATTCCATGGAGGTTTATGAGCTGACAGAGGCGATCAAGACTTTGACTGCTGATAAGAATAATATCAATGATTATCTGGATATTTTCCAGTTCTGGTTCCGCGATGTTCTGATGTTTAAGGCAACAAGGGAAATTGACAACCTGGTTTTTAAACAGGAGATTAATTTTATCAGAGAGCAGGCCAGCGAGCGTTCTTATGAGAATATCGAAAAAATCCTTGAGGCACTGGAGAAGACGAAGGTGCGTCTCCGTGCCAATGTTAATCTCGAACTTGCCCTGGAGCTCCTGTTCCTGACAATTAGGGAGAAATAGAATGGAAAAGGTAGTTGGAGTCAGATTTCGTAACGTTGGTAAGATTTATTATTTTAATCCTAAGAATTATAAGGTGAAGGTCGGCGATCATGTGATCGTGGAGACTGCCCGTGGTGTGGAGTATGGCCGTGTTGTCCTGGAGCCGCGCAGCGTGAAGGAGGACGAGGTGGTCCATCCGCTGAAGGAGGTTCTCCGTGTTGCAACGAAAGAGGACGAGGATCATGAGGCTGAGAACCGCCAGAAGGAGAAAGAGGCTTTTAAGATCTGTAAGAAGAAGATCCGTGAGCATGGGCTTGATATGAAGCTGATCGATGCGGAGTATACCTTTGATAATAACAAGGTGCTGTTTTATTTTACAGCGGATGGCCGTATTGATTTCCGGCAGCTGGTTAAGGATCTGGCGTCTGTGTTTAAGACCAGGATTGAGCTTCGTCAGATCGGTGTCCGTGATGAGACGAAGATCCTTGGCGGTATTGGTATCTGTGGAAGGACGCTTTGCTGTCATACGTATCTTTCGGAGTTTGCGCCGGTTTCCATCAAGATGGCGAAGGAGCAGAATCTTTCTTTGAACCAGACGAAGATTTCCGGTGTCTGTGGTCGTCTGATGTGCTGTCTGAAGAATGAGCAGGAGACTTATGAGGAGCTGAACCGGAATCTTCCGGGTATCGGTGATATGGTAACGACGCCGCAGGGTGTTTCGGGTACGGTCCAGAGTGTGAATGTTCTCCGGCAGATGGTTAAGATCGTGGTTGAGGTGAATGACGAGAAGGAGATCCAGGAGTTTCCGGTCCGTGATCTGAGGTTCCGCCCTAAGAGAAAAAAGGGTAAGGGTGGTTCTGCTGACCACGAGGAGAAAGAGGTTAAAAAGGGAGATTCGAAGCCGAATGAGAAGTGATCTGGTTTATTGCGGTGAGCGTGTGGATGATCTTCAGAATGGGTTGTTTGTGATCCAGGATCCGAAGAAGTTTTGCTTTGGGATGGATGCGGTTCTGTTGTCTGGTTTTGCCCGGGTGAAGAGGGGTGAGGTTGCGCTGGATATGGGAACCGGTACGGGGATCATTCCGATCTTGCTTTCTGATCGTACGGATGGGGAGCATTTTACGGGGCTGGAGATCCAGCATGAGTGTGCGGAGATGGCTGACCGTAGTGTGAGGTATAATGGTCTTGAGGACAGGGTTCGGATCGTTGAGGGTGATATCAAGGAGGCTGCCGGGATTTTTGGGGCGGCTTCTTTTGATGTGGTGACGTGTAATCCGCCGTATATGATCGGGCAGCATGGGTTGACGAATCCGCATCTTCCGAAGGCGATTGCGAGGCATGAGATTTTGTGTTCGTTTGATGATGTGGCTTGTCAGGCTGCCCGGGTCCTGAAGGATCGGGGGCGTTTTTTTCTGGTGCACAGGCCGTTTCGGCTTGTGGAGCTGATGGCGACTTTGACGAAGTATAAGCTGGAGCCTAAGAGGATGCAGCTGGTGTATCCTTTTATTGATAAGGAGCCGAATATGGTGTTGATCGAGGCTTGTAAGGGCGGGAATTCCAGGATCCGGGTTGAGCGGCCGCTGGTGGTTTATGAGCGGCCTGGGGTTTATACGGAGGATGTTTTGGAGTTGTATCGGATGGTGTGAATGTTGTGATGTTGTGGCTTAGGGTGGCTGCCTGGTTGGTTGTTTGGTTGGTTGTGAGAGATTGGGTGGCTGCTCGGGAGGGTTTGGGCCATCGGCGCTGCGCTGGATGGCTGGGAGGTAGTGGTGGCTGTGATACTTCGGTTGGTGAAGGGACGGCGAGGGGAGGCAGGCTGCTGGTGGTGACACGCTGCGCCCCCTGCTCGGCTGCGGCGCCGGTTTGCTGCCATTCGCGCAAACTCGCTTCGCTCAAACAGTGCGCTCGGTGGCAGCAGCTATCCTCACCTCGCTGACGGGGGCTCCGCTAACGTCACCACCAGCAGCCTGCCTCCCCTCGCCTGAGATTCAAAGCGAGAGATCGCAACGCATAGTGCGCTGAATATCGAAGAATACAGGCACCTTGCCAGAAGTGAATCACTGAGAAAGTGAAGAAATGAAATAATATCGGCATAGCGTAGCACATTGAATATCGAAGCATACGGGCACCTTGCCGGAAGTGAACCACTGAGAAAGTGAAGAAATAAAACAACATCGGCACAGAGTAGCACATTGAATATCGAAGCATACGGGCACTTTGCCAGAAGCGAACCACTGAGAAAGTGAAGAAATAAAACAACATCGGCACAGCATGGCGCACTGAGTATCGAAGCATACAGACACCTTGCCAGAAGTGAACCACAGAGAAAGTGAAGAAATAAAACAACATCGGCACAGCGTAGCGCGCTGAGTAGCGAAGCATACAGACGCCTTGCCGGAAGTGAACTACAGAGAAAGTGAAGAAATAAAACAACATCGGCACAGCGTAGTGCGCTGAATACCGAAGCATACAGACACAAGTCAACAAATAAGAACAACGAATCCCTTGCACTACTTAAAAAAAGCCCAAGGGGTGTGCAGAGGGGGCGCGGCTTTGCGGCCCCTTTGCGGTTTTCAAAGTTCCCAAACTTAAACAAACCCCCGCGGTTAAGCGAAATATCCCCCGCGGCCAAGTGGAAAAAACTCCCCGCGGTCAAGCGAGAAAAGAGGAAAATATGAAACAAAACGGAAAACTATACTTATGCGCCACCCCCATAGGAAATCTCGAAGACATCACCCTTCGAGTACTAAGAACCCTTCGGGAAGTGGACTTAATCGCTGCGGAGGATACCCGCAACAGCATAAAACTTCTGAATCATTTTGATATAAAAACCCCCATGACCAGCTACCACGAATACAATAAGATCGATAAGGGTCATGTCCTCGTGGAAAAGCTGCTGGCGGGTACAAACATTGCGTTGATCACAGATGCAGGTACTCCGGGTATCTCAGATCCCGGGGAGGAGCTTGCCGCCATGTGTTATGAAGCCGGAATTGAAGTGACTTCACTTCCGGGTCCTGCTGCCTGTATCACTGCTCTGACTTTGTCAGGCCTGCATACCAGGCGTTTTGCTTTCGAGGCTTTTCTTCCGGCGGATAAGAAAGAACGAAAAACGATCCTGGAGGAGCTTTCCTGTGAAACCAGGACTATTATCCTGTATGAGGCACCTCACAGGCTTGTACGGACTCTTGGTGAGCTCAGAGAGGCGCTTGGCAACCGCCGGATGACTCTTTGCAGAGAGCTGACCAAGAAGCATGAGACGGCATTCCGGACTACGATCGATGATCTGATGGATTTTTATAAAGATGAGAAGCCGCTGGGTGAGTGTGTTCTTGTGATCGAGGGCAGGAGCCGCAGTGAGATGGAGGCGGAGAAGCGTGCTTCCTGGGAGGAGATTTCCATTGCGGAGCATGTGGCGATGTATGAGCAGCAGGGGAATTCCAGGAAGGATGCCATGAAGCTTGCTGCCAAGGATCGTGGTGTTTCCAAGCGGGATATTTATAAGGCGCTTCTGGATGGAGAAGATTCTGCTGAATGATCAGGTGTAATTGTGGTACGGATCGTAGGTAACGTGATCGTGGATGATTGAATAAGCTGCATACTGTGACCAAGGATTTTTGGGAACGTATGTGGCTTTTTTTATCCAATGCGTCGTAAAACCCCTTGCGTCAGCTATGGGGATATAAGACGCGTCCATCGAATTTATGCAAGTAATTGAAGATG
>ENA-ORSQ01000594-ORSQ01000594.1-human-gut-metagenome-genome-assembly--contig:-NODE-594-length-23526-cov-4.346172_pt1 | contig 23526 bp, 20 predicted proteins | sample MGYA00241900_ERZ509164 | MGnify/ENA primary metagenome ERZ509164 (study PRJEB26280, sample SAMEA2338807) | human gut metagenome | biome: human gut; feature: human-associated habitat; material: faeces...
AAGTTGCAAACAGACTGGGTTATCCGGTACTGGTAAGACCTTCTTACGTACTTGGCGGACAGGGAATGCAGATTGCGATCAATGATCACGATATTGATGAGTTCATCGGAATCATCAACCGTATCGCACAGGATCATCCAATCCTGGTTGATAAATATTTACAGGGTAAAGAGATTGAGGTAGATGCCGTATGCGACGGTGAAGATATCCTGATTCCAGGTATCATGGAGCATATCGAGCGTGCCGGAATCCATTCCGGAGACAGTATCTCTGTATATCCTGCACAGAGCATCTCTCAGAAGACAAAAGAGACGATTGCCGAATATACAAGAAGACTTGCAAAATCCTTACATGTAATCGGACTGATTAACATCCAGTTCATCGTATGTGGAGAAGATGTATATGTAATCGAAGTTAACCCTCGTTCCAGCCGTACTGTTCCATACATCAGTAAGGTAACAGGTATTCCAATCGTACCACTTGCAACAAAAGTGATCATCGGACACAAGATCAAAGAACTTGGTTATACACCTGGATTACAGCCGGAAGCAGATTATTTTGCAATCAAGATGCCGGTATTCTCATTTGAGAAGATCCGCGGTGCTGATATCAGCCTTGGACCTGAGATGAAGTCTACCGGAGAGTGTCTGGGAATTGCCAAGACATTTGATGAGGCTCTTTATAAAGCATTCATCGGTGCCGGAGTCAAACTTCCAAAACACAAGAACATGATTATGACAGTTCGTGATGAAGATAAGGAAGAAGCAGTAGAGATCGGACGCAGATTCGAGAAGATCGGTTACAAGATCTTTGCTACAGAAGGAACTGCCAAGGTCCTGACAGATGCAGGCGTGAAAGCGATGACAGTCAATAAGATTGAGCAGGAATCTCCGAACCTTATGGATCTGATCCTCGGACATAAGATCGACCTGGTTATCGACACACCTCCGCAGGGAGCTGATCACTCAAGAGACGGATTCGTGATCCGTAGAAATGCGATCGAGACAGGTGTCAATGTACTGACAGCGATCGATACAGCAAAAGCTCTGATCACCAGTCTTGAGAATACAGATATCCAGAAACTGACACTGATCGACATTGCTAAGATCAAATAGAGTTTGGACAATCGGATTTTGCGTAAATGAATTTTATGTAACAGAATTTGAATAATTAATATTTGTAATGTTTGTAAAAACATAAATAAAAAGTGGCATACAGCATGATTATTTTGCAGTATGCTGCTTTTTTGTTGCCTACCTGTAAAGACCAGTGGACTGGCATTCATGAACAGTCTGGAGCAAGAAGTACTTGCAAGAAATTTTGTGAAAATCGGCAGTGGATATTACTGGACACCGTATATTATCATGATTGCGGCAGTAATTTGTATCCCGGTATTTTTAATTGTAACAGTAGTAAGCTATTGTAAAAGAGAAGCTTAAGGAGCAGAGAAATAACGGAGAAAAATGAACGCTAAAAATAAGAAAAAAGAGTAGCATAATCTGCGGACTTTAAAAAGTAAATAAAAAAGTTGACAAAACGAGACATACATGATATGATACCAATCGTTGCTTGTAACAAATTTGTAATATTTGTAATAAAGTTGCAAAAAATGAATATACTTTATTAAAAGAAATGTAAATCATTGCAACAAAATCAGGAGGGTATTTATATTATGTTAAAAGCGAAGAGACTGAAATCGATGTTCGTGCTGTATTCAGCATGCGCAGTAATGGCAACTGGTTTTACCAGTCAGGCAGCCTCTGAACAGCCGGAAGTAACAACAATCACAGAAACAAAAGGGGAAAATACGAATACACACACTGCTGTACAGGCGATATCACAGAATATCGTGGCATCTGCGCAGGAAATGACGGATGCAAGCCAGCAGGTAATTGCAGACAATATAGCGAAAAAAGAAGAGGAAGAACGCCTCGCAAGAGAAAAGGCAGAGCAGGAAGCAAAAGAAAAAGCAGAACGCGAAGCAAGAGAAGCATACGTAAGAGCCAATCAGGAACTGCTTGCATCCATCATCTACTGCGAAGCAGGAAACCAGCCGTATGAAGGACAGGTTGCCGTCGGTGCGGTGATCATGAACCGTGTAAAGAGTGGAAGTTATCCGAATTCCATCGAAGAAGTCATCTATCAGTCCGGGCAGTTCGGACCGGCAGCGACCGGATGGCTGAACAGAGTGAGAAGTTCAAAGGGATATTCACAGACAGCTCTGCAGGCTGCTGTAGATGCGTTGAATGGCTCGAATCCGATTGGAAACTGTCTGTATTTTGATCAAGGCGGTGCCGGAATGAAGATTGGGGCACATTATTTCCACTAACATTTGTAGAAATAATATAGAAAGAAATGCATATGGAATGGAGCCGGAGTTCTTCAGAAATTCGAAAGAAATCTTAAGAAAGCCGGAATTGACAATTGCATGACAAATGTATTACGATAAGAGGGCAAAAGTGTTAAACTTTTGTCCTTTTTGTCACCGCGCATTAGAAAAGATGACGATGGTAACTTACGCAGATAAGGACAGAGTTTGAAGTATGGGGAGAAGAAAGATTGTATAAGATTTTAATCGTGGAAGATGATGAAACAATAGCAGGCGGACTGAAAAACCATTTGGAAAAATGGAATTATCAGGCAGAATGTATGACAGATTTTAAAGACGTAATGGGAAAATTCGTGGAATTTGAGCCGCAGCTTGTGTTATTGGACATTGTGCTTCCATTTTTTAATGGATTTCACTGGTGTCAGGAGATCCGGAAGATATCGAAGGTGCCGATCATCTTCCTGTCATCGGCAAATGACAATATGAATATTGTGATGGCAATGAATATGGGCGGCGACGAATTCATCGAGAAACCGTTTGACCTGAATGTGGTAACGGCAAAGGTGCAGGCCGTGTTAAGAAGAACCTATGAATTCCGTGGAACGGCAGATGTCATGGAGTGGAACGGTGCGATCCTGAATCTGGCAGATGCGACAGTTCTGTATCAGGACCAGAAACTGGAACTGAGCAAGAACGAATTCAAGATTCTGCAGATACTTCTGGAAAATACAGGGAAGATCGTAAGCCGTGAAAGTATTATGACGAGACTCTGGGACAGCAGTGAATTTATTGATGACAATACACTGACGGTCAATGTGGCAAGACTTCGTAAAAAAATGGAACAGATTGGCCTTGGCGGAAAGATCATCACAAAAAAAGGAATAGGATATATGGTGGAGGCATGAAACTGTTAATAGCATTTTTTAAAGATAAAACAAGAGAGATCAGCCTTTATGCCGGAACGGTCGGAATATTTATTGTTGTAGCATTTCTTTATAATATCAGGATGGATGCGTTGAAATATGCACTGCTGCTGGTGATATTGTGGCTGCTCCTTTATGTAATAACGGAATATCATCGCTTCCGGAAGAAGCATCTTCTGCTGGAACGGTTTAAGAAGAGCACGCAGGAGTGCACAAAAGAACTTCCAGAGTGCAGGAATCTTCTGGAACTGGATTATCAGGAATTACTGGGGATCTTTGACGAAAAGATTCTGGAGTTGAAATCAGAGGCAAGAATCAAAGGCCAGGACTTAAGTGATTATTATGGTATGTGGGTGCATCAGATCAAGACACCTATCGCTGCGATGCACATATTGCTGCAATCGGTGGAAGATGAAAACCCGGCACTGCCGGAATTAAAAGAGATGAAGATGGAACTTTTTAAAATGGAACAGTATGTGGAGATGGTGCTGACGTATCTCCGCATGGAAGATATGTCCGGGGATCTGCAGTTTGAGAAGGTATCTTTGGATAAGATTCTGAAACAATCTGTCCGGAAATATTCTCAGATGTTTATTCTTCAGAAGATCCGTCTGGATTACCGGCCGGTGGAACGAATAGTTCTTACAGATGAAAAATGGCTGGAGTTTGTGACAGAACAGATTCTGTCTAATGCTTTGAAATACACAAAGAATGGTGGCGAGATCAGAATCTGTCTGGAAGAAAAAAGAGGACGGGAGTGTCTGGTGATCGAGGATAATGGAATCGGTATTCAGGCAGAAGATCTTCCTAGAGTATTTGAAAAAGGGTTTACCGGATATAATGGAAGAGCAGATAAGAAGTCTACAGGGATTGGACTGTATCTTTGCAAAAAGATCATGGATAAGATGGGACATAAGATATGGATTGATTCAGAGGTGGGAAAAGGAACCCGTGTATATCTGGAATTGACAAGGCAAGAATGGAATCCGGAATAACGATCAGACAAAAAGAGAAAACCTTACAGGAATGTAAGATTAAACAGGGGAAATGTCACATGCTTCGATGGCAGGATATTTCCTCTTTTTTTATAATAGATACCGTAAAGAAGAAATCTTAAAAAGAAAGGAAGAAAAACTTATGTCATTACTGGAAGTAAAAAATGTGAAGAAGATATATACGACTCGTTTTGGGAGCAATCGGGTAGAGGCTTTAAGAGATGTGAATTTTACGGTAGAACGCGGGGAATATGTTGCAATCATGGGAGAGTCTGGATCGGGAAAGACGACTTTGCTGAATATTCTGGCGGCACTTGATAAACCGACAGAAGGAAAGGTTTATTTAAAAGACAGGGATCTGGGAAAATTAAAAGAAAAAGAGATCGCAACGTTCAGACGTCAGAATCTCGGCTTTGTATTTCAGGATTTCAACCTATTGGATACATTTTCATTAAAGGATAATATATTCCTGCCGCTAGTTTTGTCCGGAAAGAAATATCCGGAGATGGAAAAGAGATTAAAACCGATTGCAGAAAAACTTGGAATTGAAAAACTACTGGAGAAATATCCATATGAGGTGTCTGGTGGGCAGAAACAAAGAGCTGCAATTGCAAGAGCGCTGATCACGAAACCACAGCTGATTCTTGCCGATGAACCTTCGGGAGCACTGGATTCGAAAGCGGCAGACAGTCTGATGAATCTTTTTACAACGATTAACCAGGAAGGTCAGACGATTGTTATGGTGACACATAGTGTGAAAGTGGCGAGTAGTGCGAAAAGGGTGCTTTTTATCAAGGACGGAAAAGTATTCCATCAGCTTTACAGGGGGAATCTTACGAACGAAGAAATGTATGAAAGAATTTCAGATACGCTGAAGATTCTTACCACAGGAGGTGAGGAGGATGAATAATTTCATCTATGAAAAACTTGCTGTGACCAATCTTAAGAATAACCGTAAGACCTATGTACCCTATATCTTTACAGGTGTTCTGACCGTCATGATGTTCTATATCATTGACGCACTGAGCAAGGGGGAAGGTATTACCCAGAATACATTGAAGATATGTCTTCAGTATGCAACGGGTGTGATCATTGTATTTGCAGTGATTTTTCTGTTCTATACGAATAGTTTCCTGATCAAACGACGAAAGAAAGAGATCGGAGTATACAATATTCTTGGAATGGGAAAGCGGCATATTGCACGAATGATGGCAGTTGAGACGATCCTGACGGCGGGAATCAGTATTCTTGGCGGTCTGGTGTTTGGAATAATATTTGGGAAACTGATGTATCTGCTGCTCCTTAAGATTCTGCACAATAGCGTAGATATGCAGTTTTCGGTCAATGGGACTGCAATTGTACAGACTGTTATATTATTTGCAGGAATTTTTCTTCTGACGTATTTATATAACATTTTACAGATACAGCTGGTGAATCCGGTGGAACTTCTGCACGGAGGCAATCAGGGGGAGAAAGAGCCGAAGAGCAGATGGCTGCTTGTGATCGTCGGTGTGGCGGCACTTGGCAATGGTTACTGGATTGCACTTACAACAGAGGCACCGTTAGAAGCACTTTTGAAATTCTTTGTTGCAGTGGTCTGTGTGATTATTGGAACTTATGCACTTTTTATTGCCGGAAGCATTGTGGTATTGAAAATACTCCGGAAAAATAAAGCTTATTATTATAATCCAAAGCATTTTACCAGTGTATCAGGCATGATCTATCGTATGAAACAAAACGGAGCGGGACTTGCGAACATCTGTGTGTTAAGTACGATGGTGCTGGTTATGGTATCCACAACGGTATCTTTGTATGCGGGAATGGAAGATATCCTGGACTCACGTTTTCCGAGAGATGTTTCAATTGTCTGCAATGAAGCCGATACAAATAAGGAAGAGACTCTTCAGAGACTGATAAAAGAACAATGTGAGAAAGCAGGGGTAAAAATAACAGACAGAGTCCGGTACAGATATGGCAGTATGAATGCGGTTTTGAAAGGAAATAATCTGGAAAAGGTAGAGCAGTACTATCCGGACAATCATTTTTACTATGTAGAGATGATCACACAGGAAGAGTATAACCGGATAGAAAAACAGAATGTTTCGTTAAAGGAACAGGAGATACTGACCTATACCACGAATGGCAAATGTGGAAAAAAACAGATAAACATTGCAGGACAGAACTATCAGGTGAAAAAAGAACTGTCCGAGATGACGAGCCAGCCGAAGAGCACGGCAGAAATGTATAAGACATTATACATTGTATTTGCAAATGCAGAGCAGATTGAACGTATCGAGTCATTTTCTTATGCAGATAAATTCAACCTGAAGGGAGATGACGGAAAACAAAAAGAGACACTGGAACAGATACAGAACGAATTTTATGAAAAGTTTCCGGATGGAACGATGGAAAGCCGTATGTTAAGCCGTTCTTCTTTTTATGAATTGTACGGCGGACTGTTCTTTATTGGAATCTATCTGGGAAGTATGTTTATTATGGCAACGGTACTGATCATTTATTATAAGCAGATATCGGAAGGCTATGATGACAGGGAGCGTTACCAGATCATGCAGAAGGTTGGCATGAGTAAAAAAGAAGTGAAGCGTTCCATCAGAAGCCAGGTCTTAAGCGTATTCTTCCTGCCGTTGGTTGTAGCAGCGATCCATGTTGCAGTAGCCTTTAAAGTAATGACAAAAATTCTGGGAGTATTAAATCTTACGAATGTATCGTTGTTTGCGGTATGCACAATCATTACGATAGCGGTGTTTGCGGTATTCTATATCATCGTTTACAGTATAACTGCGAAAGAATATTACCGGATCGTGAATTAAGATTAAGGGTTTACCATTGACTTTGTATCTTTCAGGTTGTATTGTTGTTTTAGAATGTTTTACGAATCAAGGAGGAACTTAAAAATGACAAGAGAAGGCGAAAGAGAACTGGTAAAAGTGGAACATGTAAATGGCGGAGACGGTTATATTGTAAGAGAAGCAATGGTTACTTCGGAAGAAGTTGGAGAAGCATGTAAGATGTATGCCAAGATTCATCTGGATCCGGGATGTGAAGTAGGATACCATTATCATCATGGTGAGACGGAGTCTTACTTCATTCTGACCGGACACGGAACTTATGACGATAACGGCGAAAAACAGCCGGCAAATCCTGGCGATCTGTTCCTGTGTAAAGACGGAGATGCACATGGAATTAAGAACACCGGTGATGAAGAACTTACCTTTATGGCATTGATCTTAAAAAAATAATATAGGAAAATATGAAAAACACCTGTCTGTAACTTGGATCATTTCAGGAATGATACCGGGCCGCAGACAGGTGTTTGTATTGCCATGCATTCGGAAGAAGCTGCCGGTGGCAGGTTCTCTGCATTGATTATAATGAACGGAATACATCCAGCAGCCGGTCATTATCCTCTGGATTCATAATGCAGAACCGTACATATTCTCCGTTCAGGCTTTCGAAAGAAGAACAGTCCCGGATCATGAGATTCTGGTGAATCGCTTTTTCAAAGACATCGAAAGAAGTGAGTCCTTCTTTTAAGATCTTTACAAGAACAAAGTTGGCATAAGCTGGGTAAATCTTTACGGTATCCAGTCCGGAAAGCTCTGTGCACATTCTGGTGCGCTCAGAATCAATGAGAGACCAGGTTTTCTGAATATAATCGGTATCTTTCAACATCCGTTCTCCGGCATAAGCTCCGACACTGTTCAGGCTCCACGGATTCTGGTGGGTAAGAAGTGTCTGAAGAAATGCCTGATTACTGGTGAGACCATAACCAAAGCGAAGTCCAGGTGCGGCGAAGAACTTGGATACACCGCGGATGACCATGAAGTTGTCGAATTCCGGTACAAGAGAAACTGCAGAGAGGGAAGTGCCTTCCGGTGCGAATTCGATATAAGTCTCATCGATCATAACGAAGATACCAAGTGACCGGCATACGGTTAACAGCTTTTTCATATCAGCGGTACTGATGGCTGAAGAGGTCGGGTTGTTCGGATTACAGATGATCAGAAGATCAATATCACTCTTCAGTGTATCGGTCAGATCGGAAATATCCAGTCTGAAATCCTGTTCTTCTTTCAGATTATAATATTCCAGTGTGCCGCCGACCAGATTCAGCTCTCTTGCATATTCGGAATAGGTCGGTCCCAGAAGCAGCGCTCTTTTTGGTGCGCGCTGGCTGATCAGAAGTGAGATAAGCTCCGTAGAACCATTTCCGACAACAATATGTTCCGGCGAGGTATTGGTATATGCAGCAATTGCTTTTTTCAGATCTGTATAATCTCTGTCTGGATAACTGCTGATGATATCCAGATGTTCTGCGAGATCTTTTTTTACCTGTCTGGATAATCCGAGCGGGTTTACATTGGCGCCGAACAAAACAATCTTTTCCTTATCAAGGTGATAATAATCTGCGATCTTTTCCAGATCGCTTCCGTGAAATTCTGGCTTTTTTTTCATAATTTTCCATCCTATCGACACAATTTTGATATTTTCTCTTTCCGGCATTGCCATTCGTTGACAAACAATGCTATAATTTATTATAGTATGTTTTAAGAAAAAAGCAACGAAAGAAGCAGGTGTAGAACTTGAAAAATAAAATCCAAAAATTTTCAAAAGGCGACTTTCAGTTGATACGACCTGATGTTATATTCGATGAGACGAATCTGGTGCTCATTATAGGTGAAGGGGAAGTATACAGGGGAAGTTTTACAATGAGGGCGAATAATGAAGGCAGAATACGAGGACTCGTTTACTCGTCTTCTTTTCGTGTTCATTTTAAGGACCAGGGATTCGAGGGAAATCCGTCGAGGGTTGAGTTTACATATGACGGACGTGGGCTTCGTCCGGGACATGTAGAAGAAGGTAAATTTACGATCGTATGCAGCGGTGGTGAATATGAACTGTCGTTTACAGCTATTATAGAAAAACCATATGTGATGACAACGTATGGAAAAGTACAAAGCACAGATGATTTCCGAAAACTTGCGATCAAAGATTTTTCGGAAGCAGGAAGATTATTCCGGTCTAAAGAATTCTATGAGATTTTAAAATATGAAAATGAACGTACTTTCTATCTTTATGACAATATGCGTAAATGGTCTCTCGGTGAGCAGGCGATGGAAGAATTCATGGTGGGAATCAAGCAGAAAGAATGCATTTTCCTGACATTGCAGGGAGAAGGAATGCTGTTTGAAGATCTGACTGAGTCAACGAAAGGAACTTTGACTCTGATGAAGAATACCTGGGGATATATGCCGATCAAGATTGAGACAGTAGGAGATTTTATCCGGGTATCAAGACCGGAAATCAGTACAGAAGATTTTGTGGGAAATGCACATGAGATAGAATATGTGGTAAGAGCAGAGAAGCTTCATGGAGGACGTAATTACGGAGCACTGAAATTTGTGACACCGTATGAGACACTGACATATGAAGTGGAAGTACTGCAGAATCAGGAATATGACGAAGATCACAGGATGCCGGAACTTCTGATGGCACAGATCGTAAAAGAATATGTAGGCTATATGGCAGGAAGAGTAAGCAGAGATCATTGGGTGGACAGTGCGATCGAGAAGATGGTTACACTTCGCAAATTAGAACCACTCAATGAGGTATACCAGCTCATGCTGGCTAATATTTATCTGCTTGGAGAGAAGATAGAAGAATCCAAATGGATTCTGGAGAATTATAATTATAACCGGTTTGCAATCGGGAAAGATCCACTGACAAACTGTTATTATCTTTACCTGACTGCAAAAATCCGTGGAGACGTGAATTATGAAGAACGGGTACTGGATGAGGTTGGAAAGACATATATGCGTCATCAGGATTCCTGGTGGCTGCTTTATATGATCCTGAATCTGGATACACGCTATAAAAATCCGTACAAACGTCTGGAAGTTCTGGAACAACAGTTTGAATATGGAATTCATTCGGTTATGTTCTATCTGGAAGCATATCTGTGTTATCAGGAAAAGCCAACGCTTCTTAAAAAGCTCGGAACATTCGAGATACAGGTGTTGAATTTTGCTACAAAATACCGGATGATGACAAAAGAACTGGCCCTTTATATTTCAAATTTTGCCAGCCAGCAGAAGAAATACAGTGATAATCTTTTCAGAATCCTGGAAAGAATCTATAAGATGTACGATGAACCGATGATCCTTAATACAATCTGTACACTTCTGATCAAAGGAAATAAAACAGAGAAAAAGTATTTCTTCTGGTATCAGAAGGCAGTAGATTCGGATCTTAAGATCGCACAGCTTTATGAATACTATATGATGACAATTGATGAGGACAGTGCACACGGACCGCTTCCAAAATCACTGGTATTGTATTTTATGCATGGAAATGCACTGGATTATAAAAAAGCGGCATATCTCTATGCAAGTCTTGTGATTCATGAGGAACAGGCCGGAGATCTGTATCTGAATTACCGGGAACAGATGGTAGCATTTACATGGGAACAATTGATGAAGCGCCATATTACAGAATCACTGCGCACTTTATATAAACGCTTCTGCAAAGAAGATGAGATGTCTGCGGAGCGTATGGAGGCGATGCGTGACATTTGTTATTCCTATGAAGTAAGAACAAAAGTACGTGGTATGAAGTGCGTTCTGGTTATTGAAAAGGACGGCTCTGTCCGTCAGCGTATTCCTTATGACGAGAAGAATGGGGCAATTATATATCTGTATGACAAGGAATCAAGAATTGTCTGGGAGTCTGTGGAGGGAAGACACTATACGGATTCGATTCCGTATGAGACCAAGCGTCTGTTCTATGAACCACGTTTTGTAGATATGTGCCGAAAGTATGCGGCATCTACGGGATTCTGGAATCAGGAGCCGGAAAAAGAAAAACCAGATTATGATAAGATCCTGGCAAAAGGAATCGATGCATTTGATGATAAAGATGTATTTCTGGTATGCAGCCGGAGGATCAGAGAAGAAAATTATACAGAAGATGATTTTCTAAGTTATCTTGCGTTTGAGATGTTCAGACGCGGCCAGTATGATAAAGTGACACTGACATATCTGGCGGAGTATTATTGCGGTGCAATCGGTGATATGAAACGGCTGTGGAAAGTGCTGAAGCAGTATGGTGTGCCATCATATAAGGTCAGCGAAAGAATTATCACTCAGATGGTATTTGCAGAGACGTTATATAAAGAAGAGCATATATTTGAAGATTATTATCTGTCGGATAATGTATATTTCCGTCTGAAGCAGGCATATCTTGCATATGTATCCAGAGAATATATCGTATACGGACGTAATCTGGAAAAATGTGTATTTGAAATAATTGCAAACGAATGTGAAGAGAAAGAAGATCTGCCGGATGTATGTAAGATTGCACTCTTGAAGTATTATTCAGATAAAGAATATTCTGAGGAAATGGCGGCGGTCCTTCATCAGGTAATAAGAGAAATGTGTGAAAAACAGCTGGTATTCCCATATTACCTGAAATATCCGGAAGAATGGTTAAGAGAAGTACAGCTTTATAATAAGGTTATGGCAGCATATCGTTGTAAGCCGGGAGGAAAGGTAAGGCTGTACTATAAGATGAAGCAAAAAGAAAGAGAAGAACTTGGATACAGAGCAGAAGCCATGATGCCTGTATATGAGAATCTTTATGTAAAGCAGTTTGTACTTTATGATGATGAGTCTGTAAGCTATTATTTTCAGGAGTCCGGAAATGGAGAACTGATCACTACAGATAAGAAGACACTGGAAACTGATAAAGAACGCATTTACGCGGGAAAATATCAGCAGTTGAATGAAATGACAGGTATGGACTCTGAGGCAGAACGCAAAAAAGCTATGCTGGAATTCGAGGAAGAAGAACAGATGGCGAATCAGATATTTAAGATATATTAATGAAGAAAGGAGGAGATGATAATGAAAAAAGGAAGTATTCTGGGAGTTGATCTGAATGAAAAAAGCTGTCAGATCAGCTATTATGATGAGAATAAAGAAGAGCCGGAAACGATGGAGGCAGCAGTAGACAATTATCAGATTCCTCTGATACTGGGATATTATAAAGACCGATGGGTTTACGGACAGGAAGCAAAACGGTTAAAAGAAGCAGGAGAAGGAGACATTGTCACACATCTGTTCCGGAAGGCCGTGAAAAGAAAAAAAGTACGTGTAGGAGAAAAGATACATGACGGAGTATGGCTCCTTGCCAAATTTGTCAGTCTGATGCTGAAAAAGTTTGAAAAGATTGATTATATTACATTTTCTGTTCCATATACGAATGTGGATATGTCAAAGATGTTAAAGGGGATCGGTAAACATATAGGTGTGCCCGGAGAGTGTGTGTTCGTACAGGATTATAAGGAAAGCTTTTGCCAGTATATGTTCTATCAGCCAAAAGAACTGTGGCAGTATGAATCAGCGTTATTCTACTGCGATGCACAGGAAATACGTGCATATATGCTCAGACGTCTGAATACAGTGAGCACAAAAAGCAGAGACATGTTCGTAACAGTAGAAGAAGTTGCCAATGCACATATGAGGGAACTTGAGGCTATTTATCCTGTGCTGAATGTGGACAAGGCGAAGGATGCCGATGAAAGCTTTAAATCATTTATTCAGAATGTGTTTGATAAAAAAGTAGTATCGTCGGTTTATCTGACAGGGGAAGGGTTTGAAAATAACTGGTATCCGAATTCTCTGAAGGTGTTATGTAACGGAAGAAGGGCCTTTCTCGGAAATAATCTTTACAGTAAAGGTGCCTGCTATTCGTCCATGCGTTATGCAGACCCTTATGACGATGGACCGATTTATCTTGATGGGACGAAGATGACAGAACAGATTTGTCTGCGCATGCGTATTGCGGGGCAGGAAGGCTGGTATCCGATCGTTGCATGGGGAACACATTGGTATGAAGCTGACGGACAGTGGGAAGTAATACTGGAAGATACATCTGATATTGAGATTCATATAGAGTCACTGGATGGAGAAGATCTTAAAGTGGAAACTGTTTCTTTGGAAGGACTTCCGGAACGTACGGATTATTCGTTGAGGCTTCAGATAGAAGTGATGTTTCTGGATGAGCGTACGTGCAGACTTCGTTTCAAAGATGTGGGATTTGGCGAGTTCTATCCGGCATCAGACTTCTTTGTAGAAAAGGAATTACATTTAGGAGGTATCAATGGGCAGTTTAATTCTTTGTCATAAAAAACGGGCCAAAAGACCTTTCGAGATATCCAGGGTGCACATGCGGATTTATACAATCGAAGAATTGTGCTATTACATCTGCAATAATCTGTATCTGATTGATTATACAATTGTGAACGAACGATTATGCAGATGGATCGGTGATGAACTGGAACTTCCGGAATTGTCATCCGAACTTCGAAGACTTCTCCGGGAAAATGGTTCCATGGAAGAATTTGTACTTACGATTCTGAAAGAATCTAATATATATGCGGCAGCTGAGATCCACAAAATGCAAAGTGTTCTGGAGCAGCTGCAGTCACAGAGAGATGTAGAAAAAGAAAAATATAAGGCGGACAGCTTACAGAACAGTAAAGAATATGAATCGGCGATTCTTGTATATCAGTCTATTATTAACAGAGATTGGGATGAATCGGTAGATAAGAAGTTTTATGGGCGTGTATATGCGAGTATGGGGGCAGCATACGGGCATCAGTTTTTGTATAAAGAGGCTGCAAAAGCTTATCAGGAAGCGTATAAGATATGTGAACAGCCGGATATGTTAAAAGCATATCTCTATAGCTGCTACAGAGCGCTTCCTCATGAAGAATATATTAAGTTGTTGTCGGGAAATCCGGTGCTTCTAAGTCTTGATACTGTGATACAGAATGAAATAGACCAGACTAAAAAAGAAATTGGTCTGGATATTCCGGAAGAAAAGCTGGAAGAATGGAAAAAGGAATACCGCAGGATTGACAAACACCGCAGAATATGATAATATATCCAAAGATTTTAGTGTGATAAAGTAATCAACTGCTAAACTGGTAAAAGAGTGTAGTGGCTGTTTGGCACACGTAAAAGGAATACAGGAGGATATATGTAATGAAAAAGAGATTAGTACTGCTCCTTGTTACGGCAATGGCAGCTACAACGGTATTGGCAGGATGTGGAAGTAAAGATTCCGGTTCATCTGATAATGGGAAGAAATCGTCAAAAGAAGCAAAGGTAGAGAATGATGATGATACATTGATCGTTGGATTTGATGCTTCTTTCCCGCCATATGGATATAAAGACGACAGCGGAGAATATGTTGGATTCGACCTCGATCTTGCACAGGAGGTATGTGACAGAAACAACTGGAAACTGGTAAAACAGCCAATTGACTGGGATTCCAAGGACGCGGAACTGAATTCCGGGACGATAGACTGTATCTGGAATGGATTTACGATGAATGGACGTGAAGATCAGTATACATGGACAGATCCATATATGGACAACAGCCAGGTGGTTGTGGTAAAGAAAGATTCCGGAATTAACACACTTGCGGATCTTGCAGGAAAAGTGGTGGAGGTACAGAAAGAGTCTGCCGCAGAGACCGCATTAAACGATGAAGAACATGCAGATTTGATGGCTTCCTTTGCACAGCTCTTATCGGTAGGCGAATACAACACCGCATTTATGGATCTTGAGTCTGGCGCAGTCGATGCTGTTGCGATAGATATCGGTGTCGCACAGTTCCAGATTGAGGGAAAAGAAGATCAGTATCAGATTTTAGATGAGACGATTTCCTCAGAACAGTATGCGGTTGGATTTTTCCTTGGAAACACAGCACTTCGCGATGAGGTGCAGAGCACTTTATTAGAGATGGTAGAGGACGGCACATTCGCAGAAATATCCAACCAATATTTCGGTTATGATGTCTGCACGCTCGGCAAATAACAGCGCATTGGTTTTACAGTAGAAAAAGATAGGGGTTCTTTTTATATGAGCTTTCAGGTAATGATTTCCCAGCTTGGTTCCGGGATGATGACAACAATTCAGATTTTCTTATTAACACTTATTTTTTCACTGCCGCTTGGACTTCTGGTAGCCTTCGGAAGAATGTCAAAAAATGCTGTGATAAGAACGATCACCAAAATATATATTTCCATTATGCGTGGAACACCCTTAATGCTACAGCTTTTGGTGGTATATTTTGGACCATACTATATTTTCGGCGTGAATATTTCGTCAAGCTACCGCGCATATGCGGTTGTGATCGCATTTGCAATCAACTATGCTGCATATTTTGCAGAGATATACCGTGGTGGTATTGAGTCCATGCCGGTTGGACAGTATGAGGCGGCAAAAGTATTAGGCTATGGAAAAACACAGACATTTGTAAAGATCATCCTTCCACAGGTGATCAAGCGTATTCTTCCGTCCGTGACCAATGAGGTGATCACGCTGGTAAAAGACACGTCGCTTGCGTTTTCCATTGCTTATGCAGAGATGTTTTCACAGGCAAAGGCACTGGCAGCTTCACAGAAGAGCATGATCCCGTTTGTGGCAGCCGCGATATTCTATTATGTCTTTAACTATGTGGTGGCATTTATCATGGAATTTTTTGAGAAAAAGATGAGTTATTATCATTAGAGATACAATCGTAGTAAAATTAAGGCAAAGAGGAAATGATATGAATTTACTGGAAATGCAGCATGTAAAAAAGGACTTCGGCGAAAACGAAGTTTTAAAAGATATCAGTTTAAGCGTTGCAGAGGGAGAGGTTGTCTCCATCATCGGACCTTCTGGTTCCGGAAAATCCACCCTGCTGAAAATCATCTCCCAAATTTATGTGCCGGAACAGGGCACGGTGCGACACTGTTAGAGCAGATGGATGACGGAAGCTTAACGTATATGGGGGAAAAGGCGGCAGAGAGTATCAATGGAAAAACGGTTTATGCGAAACCGGCAGATTTGAAAAAGATACAGAGACATTTTGGATTGGTATTCCAGAATTTTAACCTGTTTCCACATTATTCTGTCTTAAAAAATATCATTGATGCCCCGGTCAGTGTTCAGAAGCGGAAAAAAGAAGAGGTTGTTGCAGAAGCAAAGGTATTACTGGAGAAGATGGGATTAAGCGGCAGGGAAGATGCCTATCCATGTCAGCTTTCCGGCGGACAGCAGCAGAGGGTATCCATTGCGCGGGCACTTGCCATGCGGCCGGAAATATTATTTTTTGATGAACCGACTTCCGCGCTCGACCCGGAACTGACGCTTGAGATCCTAAAAGTCATCCGGGAGCTTGCGGAGGAAAAAATGACGATGGTCATTGTCACGCATGAGATGAACTTTGCAAAAGATGTGTCAAACCGTATGATCTTTATGGATAAAGGTGTGATCGTGGAGGAGACGACACCGGAGTTATTATTTACTTCGACAAATCAGAGAACGAGGGAGTTCCTTGGAAAATATCATGACATGGCGTAGTGGTCGCATGTTTTGTATAAAAAATCATCTGTCCTGCATGGAAAAAAATATTTGACATCAAATGCGTGGATCAATATAATAAAGAACGGTAAAAAGATGTGAGATGTAATGTGAATCATAAACTCACATCTTTTTCTATGCTTTGAGAAATACTAGAAGAGAAAATGGAGGAACAGTGATGCAGAAAATCTGGGTATGTGGTGCCCGCGGTCAGATTGGCCAGGCAGTGAATGATGTTGTGGATAAATTGGAATTTGAAATGTTAGATACAGATGTGGATGACCTTGATGTGACGGATACAGATGAAGTACTTCGTTTTGGCGAGATGAACCGCCCGGACATTATCATCAATTGTTCCGGTATGACGGATATCAGTTCCTGTGAGGAAAATCCTTCGCAGGCGTTTAAAGTAAATGCACTGGGAGCCAGAAATCTGGCGATCGTTGCAGCAAAAATGCAGGCAAAAATGGTACAGCTTTCCACGGATGATGTGTTTGACGGCAAAAGCACAGAGCCTTACACAGAATTTGACATTACAAATCCGGGAACGGTTTATGGAAAGTCCAAGCTTGCGGGGGAAAACTATGTGAAAGAATTCACAACAAAACATTTTATCGTGCGGAGCACCTGGGTGTATGGAAAGGGACAGAATTTTATCAATGGTTTCTTAAAAAAAGTGGACGCAGGCGAGCAGTTATCGATCGCCTCTGACCAGTTTGGATCACCGACAAGTGCAAACGAACTGGCAAGATTTTTATTACATCTGGTGCATACAAGCGAGTACGGAACTTATCATGCGACAAACAAGGGCGTGTGCAGCCGTTATGCGTTTGCACAGGAGATTTTGAAAATGACAGGAAAGACGGCTTCCATGCAGCCGGTTCCAACTGTCATGTCGGATTTTTCCAAGGTGAGACCGGCGTATGCGGTACTCGATAATTTTATTATGAGCATGGTTCCGATTTATGATTTCCCAGACTGGCAGGATTCCCTGAGAGAATATCTGGAAGAGAGGGGATTATATTATGCAGAATAGAGTTCAAAAGAAGAAAAAGATAAGCCTTACCACGATGATCTTTATTGCGCTTCTTGCAGGAGCTTTGGCCGGTGTGATCATCAACTATCTGATTCCATCGAACTACGTGGTGGATGATATCATTGTGCAGGGTGTCTTTTATATTGTCGGACAGGGATTTATCCGTCTGATGCGTATGCTCGTCGTTCCGCTTGTATTCTGCTCCATCGTCTGCGGAAGCATGGCAGTGGGAGATACGAAAAAGCTTGGAAGCGTCGGTGTGAAGACACTAATTTTTTATCTGTGTACGACAGCGCTTGCGATTACCGTTGCGCTGACGATCGCCAATATTTTTAATCCGGGAAAAGGACTTGACATGTCACAGATCCAGGTGACTTCCACCGTGAGTGAGACAACACAGTCCATGTATGAGATTACGAAGGAATTTTTGCAGATCACAGGAAGCAGGCAGCAGGTACAAGAAGGTTCTCTGGTGCACAATCTCTGGATGGACTGCAGCAAAGCTGCACAGTACGGCATCGTATTTAGTGATGTGATGGGTGGATTGAGGCGGTGTCTTGCCGATTATGGACTGTTACAATGAAGATATCTATGTAAAACTAAAATGATTTTCCGATGTTAAAATGATCAATAAATTACAGGTGATAGATGATGTTAAAAGAAATGATGAATACAAGACAGGCGGTGAAGTCTGTCGAAGGATATAACACGCTTTCAAGACGCGAACAGGATAAGATTGCAGGGGAATCTGGGTTGCTGATCTGTTGGATATTCGGCCCAATGCTGCTGTTAATTCCATTGTATTTCCTGCTTCCAGAGGCATGGTTTGAGAACTGTCTGGGATCCGCTACATTCCTCTCTATTGCAGGACTATTTGTTGGGCTGTATCAGGTAGAGAAAAACCGCCAGATTCAGGATGAGGGTAGTGCAATCGGAGCGGCATTAGTATTCTTTTTCGTAGTATTTGGATTTGGATGTCTCTGGCAGGTACATTTCCTTCTTGCGATTGCATTTGCGGCTGCACTGATTTGGTATGCAAAGGTGTATATAACCGAAGCAGACAAATACAACAAGTACATAAGAGAAGTAAAAGGGAAGTTTATCGGGTACTACTGCCGGTTTCCGAAAACCAAGTATCCTGAAATTGTCGCACTGTTTAAGATTCATGGGATAAAACGCATGGATGTCTGTATTTATAAAGAACCTATGCTGACCAATCTTCCGTATCAGAATGAATACGAACGCTTAACGAAGCAGATGGAAGCAGAACAGGGTGCATATGCTGAGAAGCTATTTGAACCGGTTGTAAAACATTTTTTGGATGTCACGGGCTTGGAGATTGGAAAAACCTACACGTTAAAGCAGCATCCAGTTATCCGTTCCAAGATTTCGTATCTCGTGACACTCACAGATAACTTGAGCAGCGAAAACGGATTCGTAACGACAAAAGAGGGTCTTTCCTTCTTTGCAGAGGAAGAAAGAAAACGGAAGGAAGAAGCGGACAGAATTTTTCAGGAAGCAGAGAAGAAGCGGCAGGAAGATGCTGCAAGAAAACAGCAGGAACAATGAGTGAGATGCCAAATTATCATATCAGTGAAAATGCAGCGGCTGGAATAGGAATCTGTGTTTTGATCGTTTTAATTGCAATTGCGGTAACAATTTTTATTCTTTGCGGTATGAAAACAAAGAAATATGAATTTATGGAAAAGGAAGACATAGAGACTGCCTATGGAGTAAGCGGCATGGTGAAGGAAAAAAGAGATGCTTATCACAGTATGTATGTGACTCAGCTTGTCATCGGAATTGCATGCTGCATATGCTCTGTGATTCCTTTATTTGGAACACTTGCGGTATCTGAAAGTGATTTTTATATGGTTTCAGCAGTATGCATGCTTTTAACGCTTGTTGCAATCGGAACCTATTTTATTGTGCGAAGTGCTGCCAAAATGAATGCGATGAATCAGCTTCTGGAGGAAGAAGACTACACCAGACAGAAAAAACATGAAAACAAAAAGATGTCTGGGCCGGTAATGGTTTACTGGCTGATCGCCACAGCCATCTATCTTGCATGGAGCTTTACAACTAATGACTGGGACAGAACATGGATCATCTGGCCGGTTGTCGGTGTATTATTCCCGGCGTTTTATGCGATCGTGAATGGGATCAGGAAGAAATCGTAAAGAATATTGTGGAATAAAGAATCAGAGGATATAATAGAGAGAGAAATGTGAAATAATTCTGGAAAGGAGTAACAATTATGCCACAAAAAATGAACGGATTATTGCAAGCTTATATTTCAGAAATAAAAAAAATATACGGTACACATTTATCAAAGATTATTCTGTATGGGTCCTATGCCAGAGGAGATTTCAGACCAGACTCAGACGTAGATATTATGATCTTGCTGGATTTGTCAGATTTAGATTTGAAGAAGTACAGCAAGGAACTTTCCTATATGACTTATGATTTCAATTTAGATAATGATATCGATATAAAACCGATTGCGAAGAGTGAGAGCCATTTTAAAAAATGGGTTGTTAATTATCCATTTTATGAAAATGTGAACAAGGAGGGAGTGGTTTTGTATGGAGCAGTATAATGAGAAGATAGGGACAAGAAAAGACCTTGTGTCATATCGTATAGAGACGGCAAAATCTGATCTGAAGTCTGCAAAGATATTATTAAATGCAGGTGAATATAAAGGCGCAAATAACAGAGCCTATTATGCAATTTTTCATGCGATAAATGCAGTTCATGCATTAGATGGAAGGGCATTTAAACGTCATAAAGATGCAATTGCCAATTTCAATAAAGATTATGTTAAGACAGAGATTTTTCCGCGAGAAGTGGGTAGAAAAATCGGTGAGGCAGAAGAGATACGGCATGCCAGTGATTATGATGATTTTTATATTGCAAGTAAAGAAGAATCAGAGCGGCAGATTGCAGTTGCAGGAGAATTTATAGAGTTAGTAGAAAAGTATTGTATGGAACATAATATTTCATAAATGAAAATATCTGGCGAGAAATTATATTTTCGGTCAGATATTTTTATTTTGTGCAAAAATCATTGACCTTATAGTCACTACACCCTTTATAATGAACCAAAAATCAGAGAGAAAAGGCAGGGTGGCGATTCTGTTCTGGGGTGTTGGAGTTATCTATATGCATATTTATGCGAAAAAGAAATTTTAAAAGCTCTTTTGTATTTCTTACAAAAGCGTTACAATAAACATAATAAGCAACGAAAATATGACAGGCAATGCCGGGCAGGCAGTGACGGGGAACATATAGTGAACGTCAGCCGATAATAGAAAAGCAGGAGGACCTCATGGGAAATTATCTGAATCCGGGAAATGACATGTTTTATAAGATGGTTCATTCCGAGATCTATGTGGATAAAACAGGTTTGATCGGGTATTGTAACCGTGTGATCAACACGATGCAGAGATACATCTGTGTCAGCAGACCGAGACGTTTTGGAAAATCAATGGCAGCTAACATGTTGTCCGCATATTATAGCAGAGAATGTGATTCGGAAAAACTATTTGAAGGATTGGAAATTTCAAAAGGGAGCGGATTTAAAAAGCATTTAAATCAGTATGATACCATTTTTCTGAATATGCAGGAATTTTTGAGCAGAAGTTCAAATGTGAAGGAATTGTTGGAGAGAGTAGAAGGCAAAGTAATCCGCGAATTGAAGAAACAGTACCCTGAGGTGGAATTATATGACGAAAATGATCTGGCGGAAACTATGCAGGATATTTTTGCAGAAAGTGAGTGCCCTTTTATAGTTATTATTGACGAGTGGGATTGTATTTTCCGGGAGTTCAAACATGATAAGGCTGCGCAGGAGATTTACCTTGATTTTCTGCGTGATCTGCTTAAAGATAAAGAATACATTTATCTTGCCTATATGACGGGAATTTTGCCAATAAAGAAATACGGAACCCACAGTGCACTGAATATGTTCGATGAATTTTCCATGATTGATCCAGGCCCATTGGCTGAATATGTAGGTTTTACAGAAAAAGAAGTAGAAGCACTTTGCCAGAAGTATCAGATGGATATTAATGAGATCAAAAACTGGTATGATGGTTATTCTTTTGAAGAAGTGGAATCTGTATACAGCCCGAAGTCGGTTGTGAGCTGCATGCGCCTAGGAAAACTGGGAAATTATTGGAATCAGACAGAGACTTTTGAGGCATTGCAGATTTATATTGATATGAATTTTGAAGGACTCCGGGATGATATATTAAGTATGATTGCTGGAGAAACAGTACCAGTGAACACCAGAAGCTTTACAAATGATATGACAACTTTCAGAACAGAGGATGATGTACTTACACTGTTGATTCACTTGGGCTATCTGGGGTATCGTTATGCAGATAAAACAGTTTTTATTCCAAATGAGGAGATTCGTTCCGAATATGTAAGCGCTATTGCTGTGTCTGATTGGGGTGAAGTTTCTAAAGCATTAAAAAATTCAGCAGATACATTGCAAGCCATATGGCAGGGAAGAGAAGAGCAGGTCGCAGAGGGCATTAGGCAGGCGCACTTTGAAACATCTCATCTCCAATATAATGACGAAAATGCGCTTAGCTATACCATTTCGCTTGCACTTTATGCAGCACGTAATTTTTACACAGTACACCGGGAACTCTCAGGGGGAAAAGGCTTTGCAGATATTGTTTATGTTCCAAGAAAGCGCTTCTTAGATAAACCAGCATTGGTAGTTGAATTAAAATGGGATAAAAACGCAGAAGGTGCAATCCAGCAAATTAAGGAGAAAGAATACTGTCGCAGTCTGGAAGAATACAAGGGAAACTTGCTGTTAGTCGGAATTAATTATGATAAGAAAACACAGGTGCATACCTGTAAAATAGAACAATACAGAAAAGAGGAATCCATATGACTCTGGCACAACTTCGTTACGCGATTACGGTGGCGAATTCCAATTCTATGAATGAAGCTGCCCGGAATCTTTTTATATCACAGCCAAGTTTGTCCTCAGCAATCCGTGAACTGGAGGAGGAAATCGGAGTGGAGCTTTTTCGCAGGACCAACCGTGGAATTTCCGTAACCCCTGAAGGCGAGGAATTCTTAGGCTACGCCCGCCAGGTGGTAGAGCAGTACGAGCTGATCGAATCCAAATATGTTTCCAAGGAACATACCAAGAAGAAATTCAGTGTTTCCATGCAGCACTACACCTTCGCAGTAAATGCTTTCGTGGAAATGGTGAAGCAGTTCGGAATGGACGAATACGAATTCGCCGTCCACGAAACCCGCACCTACGACATCATCACCGACGTAAAAGACTTCAAAAGCGAGATCGGCATCCTTTACCTGAACGACTTTAACCACAAAGTCCTTGAGAAACTTTTCCACGAGTTCAATTTGGAATTCCACCCAATTCTGGAATGCAGCATCTATGTCTACATGTGGAAAGGCCATCCCCTTGCCGACCGCGACCTGATCACCCTGGAAGACCTCCGCGAATACCCTTGCCTCTCCTTCGAGCAAGGCACCTACAACTCCTTCTACTTCGCCGAAGAAGTCCTGAGCACCTACGAATACAAGCGTCTCATCAAAGCCAACGACCGTGCCACCCTCCTGAACCTAATGGTAGGCCTCAACGGCTACACCCTCTGCTCCGGAATCATCTGCGAAGAACTAAACGGCTCCGACTACTGCGCCGTAAAGCTTGACTCCGACGAGGTCATGACCATCGGATACTTAAAGAGAAAAGGGATTGCCCTGAGTCCGTTGGGACAGAAATATCTGGAGGAGATCCGGAAATTTGAAGGCA
>ENA-ORSQ01000603-ORSQ01000603.1-human-gut-metagenome-genome-assembly--contig:-NODE-603-length-23206-cov-4.011101_pt1 | contig 23206 bp, 18 predicted proteins | sample MGYA00241900_ERZ509164 | MGnify/ENA primary metagenome ERZ509164 (study PRJEB26280, sample SAMEA2338807) | human gut metagenome | biome: human gut; feature: human-associated habitat; material: faeces...
ACTGATATTCCTCTTCGCGCCCGTCCATGGAAAAGCAGCCCCAGATGCAGTCGATCTCTCCGCTGTCGACCAGCTCGGTCTTTTTCTCCCAGTCGATCGTGGTGAATTCCGCGCGGTAGCCCATGCGGCGGAACGCCTCCTCCGCGATCTCGACGTCCAGACCGGTGATGTCGCCGTTATTGTCCATGTAGACATAGGGCGGATAGGTGTCGCTGCCGACGGTGAGCGCCGGGAGCGCGCTGTCGGACGCCGCAGACGGGGCGCAGCCGGACAGCAGGAGCGCCGACAGCGCCGCAAAAAGCGCCAAAGCGCGTCTCAGCCGTTTGAGTTTTATCATAGATCGTCGTGTCTCCTTCTGTCTCTCTCTCCCTGCGGCCGAAGATACCGCAGTTTATCATTCAATCATTCAGTATACACGATTTCGCCCGGCTGTACAATAAGATTGGTCGCTGATGCTGGAAGTTTTTCTTTATTCTGCATTGCTTTGGTAGTATAATAAAATAGTGAAAAACCGACAAGATCGGACAGAGGGAGGGACCGCGACCCGGCTGCGGTCGAACGACTATGAACCGACAGAAAATCCTGATCGTTGACGACTCGGAGATGAACCGAGAAATGCTCAAGGCCATCCTGGGCGAGGGATATAAATACGCAGAGGCAGTGGACGGCGCGCAGGCGCTCCGGATGCTCCAGCAGGATATGAACATCGATCTGGTGCTGCTCGACATCAATATGCCGAAGATAGACGGCTTTGCCGTGCTCGAGCACATGAACCAGTTCCGCTGGATCGACGAGGTTCCGGTCATCATGATCTCCGCCGCCGACGACCGCGAGTCCATTAAGCGCTGCTACAGTCTCGGCGTTGCCGACTACATCCGCCGTCCGTTCGACTCGTACATCGTCCAACGCCGCGTCAAAAACACGCTCAGGCTCTACGCCAACCAGAAGCGGCTGATGGGCATGGTCTCCGACCAGATCTACCGCAATCAGCGGGACAGCAACGTCATGATCGGCATCCTCAGCCACATCGTCGAGTTCCGCAACAGCGAGAGCGCCCAGCACGTGCTTCAGGTGCAGACCGTGACCGGGATGCTGCTGCGCAGGCTGGTCGAAAAGACCGACGTATACCATCTGACCGAGGAAAAGATCCGCCTCATCGTCACCGCCTCCGCCCTGCACGACATCGGCAAGATCAGCATCCCCGAGAACATCCTCAACAAGCCGGGCCGCCTGACGCCCGAGGAGTTCGACGTCATCCGCACCCATCCCGCCATCGGCGCGTCCATGCTCGAGGGACTGACGCCGTACCGCAAGGAGCCGCTGCTCAAGACCGCCATCGAGATCTGCCGCTGGCATCACGAGCGCTGGGACGGCCGCGGCTACCCGGACGGCCTGCTCGGCGAGCAGATCCCGATCTCGGCGCAGGTAGTCGCGCTGGCGGACGTATATGACGCGCTGACGAGCGACCGCTGCTACAAAAAGGCGTACAGCCACGACACCGCCGTCACCATGATCCTCAACGGGGAGTGCGGCGCGTTCAACCCGATGCTGCTCGACTGCCTTCAGGAGATCAGCGCGAACCTCAGGCACGCGCTGCCGCTGCTCGCGGTCGAGCAGAGCATGAAGAAGGACGCGCAGCGCCTTTCCTCCGAGCTGCTGCGGAACAGCAATATGCCGCGCAGCGACCGCGCCCAGCGCGAGCTGGACTCCCTCCGGGAAAAGATGATCTTCTTCGCGTCCTGCTGCGGCGGCGTGCAGTTCGAGTACGATACGATCTCCCGGTCGGTCCTCGTGGTCGACTGGAGCCGTCCGGGGCGTCAGAGCCGGACGATCATGGACGTGAACGACCCGGACAATATGCGCCCGCTGCGTCCGGCCGACGTCGCGCGGCTCCATTCCGCCCTCAAGGCCACGACGCCCGAGAACAACGAGCTTTCCATCAGCGTGCTCCTGCCGGTCGCGGGCGAGCAGCACTGGCACAGCATCCGGCTGCACACGCTCTGGTCGCCGCTCTCGCCCGGCAGCTATGTCGGCGTGATCGGCTGCATGACCGACACGCAGAAGGAGCAGGACAGCCATGCGCCCCTCTGCTGCGCGGACAAGAGCACGGCGAACAGGCCGTTGATCGTCGAGGATATGCAGCGCCTCGGCAGAATCTTTGACGTCGTCCGTCTGGTCGACCCGTCGGCCAATGCCGTGCTCGAGCTGGACGCGGACGGCACGCTGCACCGCACGGGCGAGCGCTGCGCCGCGTTCTGGGACACCGACAGCAGCTGCGCCAACTGCATCTCCTCTCGCGCCTTCGCCGAGCACACCACGCTCAACAAGCTCGAATTTACCCGCAACGAGATGTATTTCGTCATCGCGAAGTACGTTTCGATCAACGGCACGCCCTGCGTGCTCGAAATGGTCTCGCGGCTCAACGAGGGCCGCTGGATCGACGCCAACGGCTCGCGCTTCCTGCTCGACCGCACGCGCGGCGAGGATATGCAGCTGTTCCTCGACCCGCTGACGGGCGTCTATGCGCGCCGCTATTTCGAGACCTACCGCACCCACCTCGAGGGCATGGAGGGCGTAGCGCTCATCGACGTCAACAGCTTCAAGCACATCAACGATACCTGCGGCCACGCCGCCGGAGACGCGGCGCTGCGCGACATCGCGGGCGCGATACGCTCGTGCATCCGCAAGACCGACATCCTCATCCGCTACGGCGAGGACGAGTTCCTGCTCCTGTTCCCGCGCATGACCGAGGAGATCTTCCTCGAGAAGAAAAAGCAGATCCAGCAGGCCGTGCGCGGCATCCGAATGTCCGAGTTCGCGGACATCCAGCTCTCGGTCAGCGTCGGCGGCGTCTGCGGCGTGCATCCGATCACCGAGGCCATCCGCAAGGCGGATTACCTGATGTATCTGGACAAGGCGGAGCAGCAGCCCTGATAAAAAGCGAAAACCCCTGCCGGGGAGACAGAAAGCCTGTCCCGGCAGGGGTTTTTTGTGCTCATTTTAGTTTTTTTCGACCGAAATGACCGTGCCGTCGAACGGGTCGGCCTCGGAGACCGTGCCCTTGTAGGTGACAGTGACCGAATCGCCCTCCGCGACGTCGTCCAGACCCTCCGGCTTTGCCGAGGCGTCAAAGGTGAATTCATACGCCGCGCCTTTTTCGTCGGTCACGACGAACATGAAGTCCTTCTTCTCGTCGAGCGTACCCGAGAGCTTGCTCTCGGCCGAGGCGCTGTCCGAGGACGAGGAGCCAGTATCCGTATCCGTCTTTTCAGCCGGCTTGCTGCCGCAGGCCGTGAGCGAAGCCGCCAGCAGCGCGGTGCACGCAAGCAGCATAAGTGTTTTTTTCATGATAAATGCCTTCTTTCCCGAAGAGACGACGTTGTCTCTGTCTCTTCGTCAGACTTAGACGCAGCGCGTGCGGGAAAGTTCCGGAACTCGAAAGATTTTTTTCGGAACATTCACGCCTGATTTTCCGCCTGCATCTCCGCGCTCCCCGTGAGCAGCCGCAGCAGGTCGTCCGGCGGCAGCGGACGGGAGAAATAGTAGCCCTGGATCATGTCCACGTTCCAGCTGCGCAGCAGCTCCATCTCCTCCTGCGTCTCCACGCCCTCCGCGACGATGCGGTAGCCGAGGCGGCAGAAGGCCGAGACGATGCTCTGGTAGAAGAGGGCGGCGTTTTTGTCCGTGCAGATGTGGAACAGGAGCGAGCGGTCGAGCTTGATGACCGAGAAGGGCAGCTGCATGACCGTGTTGAGGTTGGCGTAGCCCGAGCCGAAATCGTCCAGACACAGGCCGATGCCGGCCGCCTGAAGGCTCTCCGCCACGCGGGTCAGGCTCGCGGAATACTCGGTCGCGACGGTCTCGGTGATCTCGAACTGGAAGCAGGAGCAGGGGAGACCGTATTCCCCGAGGATGCGGACGAGGTGGCTGCCGCTCTCGCTGTGGATGAGGTCGAGCGGCGAGAGATTGATCTTGGCGTTGGCGATGCTCGCGCGGAGCGCCGGGTTTTCGCGCAGAAAACGGCAGACGCGCCGCAGCTGAAGCTCGGTGATCTGGGTGATGAGGTGGTTCTTTTCCGCGAGGCGGATGAAGATGTCCGGGGAGATCCAGCCAAGCTCGGGATGCCGCAGACGGCTGAGCGCCTCGAGGGTCACGTAGCGCTGGCGGTGGAGCGAGTAGACCGGCTGATAGTAGACCTCGAACAGATCCTCCGCGATCGCGCGGTGCAGGAACTGCTCGACCTGCTTGTTGTAGTGGAAGCTGTCCATGGTCTTGCGGTCGTTCTGGATGACCTGCGTCTCGCCGCTCTGGGAGACGAGGGACTCGAGATATTCCGCGTAGTCGAGCACGAGACCACTCGTGCCCAGCTTTTCCGCGTTCACCACGCCGCACAGGATGACCGGCGTGGGGGCGGCCTGCGCGTCGTCCGGCTGCGTATGGAACAGCTCGCGCAGCCGCGTCAGGCAGGTCTCGTACTCGCGCAGCGAGAACGTCAGCAGCAGAAAGCGCCTGCCCGTGACGCGGAACACGTTCCTGCCCGCGATCTCCTGCATCCGCTCCGCCGCGCGGCGAAGGAATTCGTCGCCGCCCCGCATGCCCGCGATCTTGTTCATGTGGTCGAGCTGGTAGGCGTAGACCGTGATGATGTGAAAGGCCTTGTGCGCGTCGGTCAGCTCGTCCATCCGGCGCAGCAGGTACTGCTTGTCGTACAGGCCGGTCAGGCTGTCCATGCACGCGCAGGGGTTGTTGATGGTCAGATACATGGCGAGGATGCTGAGCGAGAGACCGAAGCCGGTCGTCAGCACCTCAGGGTTGACGGCCTGCGCGGCGATGCCGAGGGCGGCGAGCGCAAAGACCGCGAAGAGCGACGCGAGATTGCGGCGGCTGACCGACGCGCGGTGCACCGCGACAAAGACCGCCGCCCCCGCGATGTGCAGCAGGGCGCTGACGTACAGCAGCAGATACCACGGGCCGTGGCGGTAGCCGGTGCCGTCGAAATAGAACAGCATCTCGGTGAAGGGGTTGGTCAGGATGATACAGACCAGAGCGATGGTCGGGATGCCCATGCGCAGCACGGCCGAGGGCGCGATCACGCGGCTCGTGCACAGCGTACAGACGTAGTACAGCAGCAGCAGCGGCAGGAGCGCCTGAAACAGGTAGAACACCGTGTTCGAGAGCATCCGGCAGACATTGAAGCTGTACGGGGCGTACAGGATGAAGCCCGTGCTGACCAGCTCCGCGGCAACGTCCAGACTGACGACGCTCAGCAGACGGCGGAACATCCGGCTGTTCCGGTCGTCCATCTGCCGCTGGCGGGAATACTGCCATATGACGACCAGCAGCCCCGCCATTCCGGCGATCAGATAATGTATGTTGGTTGTCATTCTGCGTCTCCTCCCAGTCTGGCTTCGTTTTTCTTCAAATGTGCGTCGGCCTCGGCCTTCCACGCGCTGATGCTGCGCGACTTTCCGTCCTCGTCGCACAGACGGCTGAAGCCGAAGGTCATGGTGATGCGCGCGCGCGGCGCGCAGGTCCGGTTGTAGCGTGCGACGACCGCGCGGAACTGCCGGTGCAGCTGTCCGGAGTCGATATGCGGCTCGGGGCGGATGAGGGCGAACTCGTTGCCGCCCGTGCGGAAGCACAAGACGCTCTCGCCCTCGTCCTCGCACTCGCGGCAGAAGTCGGAAACGCACCGCGCCGCCGCGATGACCGCTTCATCTCCCGCCTGAAGGCCGAAGCGGTCGTTGCGCTCGTTCAGGCCCTCGAGCCGGATATAGGTCAGCACCGCGTCGAGGCAGCCGGCCTCGCCGGTGCGGACGCGCTCCATGTATTCCTCGAACGCGCGGCGGTTCGGCAGGCCGGTCATGCGGTCCTCGCGCTGCATCTCATGGCTGATGCGGTGCTCCATGTGAAAGCGCATATCCTCGGCCGCCTGGCTGATCAGACCGTGCAGCAGCAGGATGATGAACAGCAGCACGCCGAACTGGTACACAGCGTCATACCAGTAGATATGGAGCAGCCAGTACAGCACGAGCGCGGCCACGCCGAACGCGCCCAGCGCGGCGAACGCCGCAATGCGCAGCCGGAGCTGCGGCGCGGGCTTCTCGCGGTACGAGCGGAAAAGCACGGTCAGCATCGCCGCCACGCCTGCGGTGAGGAGCAGATGCGTCAGCGGCAGCATGGTGATGAACGGCACGCCGAGGAGCCGGTACGCCGCGCCCTGCGCGAGGGCGTTGGCGCAGAGCAGCGCGATGAGCACGTCGGGAACGAGCCGCAGCCTGCCGCTGACCGTGTTGCGGACGAAATGCACCATCGGGATGGCCATGGTCATGAAGGCGTAGAAGGAAACGACGCTCCCGGCGGCGGTGTCGGCGCCGTAGAGCTGATACAGGCCGGAATCGGTCAGGCACCACAGGCTGCACAGCAGCAGAAAGACCGCCGTGTCGAGAAAGCGGCGCTCGCGGATGCCGTAGAAGCTCATGTAAAGGAAGATCAGCAGCGCGAGCACGGCGAGCACGAGCATGACGAGTATCATGCCGACGGAGAACAGCGAGGACTGGATATGTCGGCCGGTGACGGCCGGCATCGAGCCGAGGACGGGCGCGTCGATACGGCACATCCGTCCGGGAAGCTCGGTAAAGGTCAGGCTGAGCGTCTGCCCGCCGATGCCATACGGCAGCTCGGTGTCCGCCCACAGGCGGCCCTTCATCTGCGCGTTCTTCGGGAAGGCGTTGTCCTCGTAGCGGTAGAGCAGGGTTTCGCCCGCCCGGATCTCGATGCCGTATTCCACGCCGCGCGCGCTCAGCACCTTTCCGCCGTCGCTGTCGGTCAGCGTGTCGTTATACAGGGTGATCGTCTGCCCCGGCCCGGTCTCCAGCGCGGCGGGGAGCGTGACTTCGCGCCGCACGCCGTCCGTCAGCTGGTACCAGCCGGTGCTGAGGGTAGAGAGCGCCCCGTCCGGCGCGCGCTGATGCAGTCCGGCGGCAAGGAATACCGCCATCGCCGCGATCAGCAGCAGGACGAGCGTCTCCGCGGCGCAGCGCAGGGTCCTGTGTTTCATGACTCTCCCTCCGTCCGGTCGTTTTCGTGATGGCGCTGCTTGGTCTCGTACATCCGGCTGTCCGCCGCGATGCGCACCTGCGAAGCGCTGCCGTCCTCCGGATAGCAGGCGCAGCCGCAGCTGACGCCGACCGAAAGCTCCGTTCCGTCGAGGACGACAGGGGCGGAGAGCGTGGTCTGGATGCGCTCGGCCATGCGGGCGCGCTGTTCCTCGTCCATGTCGGCGCTGACGATGAGCGCGAACTCATCGCCGCCGATGCGGAAGGCGTAGTCCCGGCTTCGGATGCAGCGCAGCAGCCGCGCCGCGATCTCCTTCAGCAGCCGGTCGCCCATCAGGTGGCCGTAGGTGTCGTTTATCGGCTTGAACCGGTCGAGATCGAGGTAATACAGCACGAACGGCAGCTTTTTCTCCTCGCAGATGTTCAGGACTCTGCTGAAATAGCGCTCGTTGAACAGGCCGGTCATGCTGTCCGTGTTCGCCATGTTCTCGAGCTCGATCTTCTGCCCGATGTCCTGCACGACCTGCATGACCTCATAGACCGTGCCGTCCGCGTGCCACTCGACCGGGATGACGGTCAGCACCATGTAGGCGTTCTCCGTGCGGCTGCAATACTCGATCTTGAGATTGTCGTCCGGCCGTCGCAGCACGCTGCGCAGGTATTCGGGCGTGATCAGGCGCGAGAGCTTGTCGTTTTCCGTTTCGGTCAGCGCGACATAGCGCCTGGAGATGGTCTCGACCATGTCCGAATACCGCCCGGAGGCCGGATAGAGCGGCTCACTGTTCCGCAGCTCGCGGTAGCGGTAGCGGTCGGTGTCCAGATTGATGATGGAATAGCGGTCGACGATGCGGCTCATGCTTTGCAGCAGGCGGTCGCTCTGCATCTTTTCGCGCTCGAGGCTCAGCCGCTCCTCCTCCTCGCGCCGCAGGCGCAGCTGGCTCTCCATGCCCAGCGCCAGCACCACGATGATGACGGCGAAGATGCAGAGCGCGCCGAGCGCGATGATCGTAGACTGCTGCACGCTGCGCATCGCGCCGTCCACCTCGTCGGCGCGGATGATGCCGACGAGCGTCCAGTCCGGAAAAGCGGTCGGGATCGCGACCAGATAATTCCGCCCTCCCTGACAGATGAACTGCGCGCTCCCGCTCCTGCCGAGCTGGACGCAGTCCCTGATGTCGTCCATGGTGCCGTATATCCAATCGGCGTGCGCGTCGATGTCGTACAGATTGGTCATGCCCTCGCACAGCTCGGTCTGCGGCTCGAGCGCGAGCACGATGTCGCCGTTCGTGCGCACGATATAGCAGTCGCTCTGACCGCCGTACATGCTGCCGTCGACCAGATCGTCGACCACGTCCGTATCATAGCTGACCGCGAGACCGGTATAGGTCACGCCGTCCAGCGTCATGTTCCGGCTCAGCGGCATGGCGAACGCGATCTTGGGCACGCCGTAGCTCGCCGTGTAGGTGGAGACGATCGGCCCGCCCTCGCTGTACATCTCCTGAATCACGCCGCTGATGCTGTCGACGCTTCCCTTGCGGCCGTCCGCCGTGAGGTACTGCGTGCTTTCGTTGAACAGATAGAAGTCGCTGTAATGCCACGACTCCTTGTTGGCCTGCATATCCGCCCCGATGCTGTCAGCATGCGCGATGTCTGCGTCCTTCAACAGACCGTCCCACTGACTCAGTACGGTCCAGTTTCGCTGTACGAACAGCGTGAAGGTCTCGGAGATCTGCGAAAAGCTCTCGAGCAGATGATCCGAGCTCTCCTGATAGATTTTCATACCGATGTAGCTGCTGTAAACGCCGATGCCCGCTGCGAACACCATAGCAAGAAGCACGGTAAGCAGAGTGATGCTCGGTCGTTTTTTCATGTACATCCCTCCCTGATGATATTCCTCCATTTCCTTTCTGTACCATAATTATACTATTTTCCGAGCCAAAAGGGAAGGAAAGATTGAACTATATTTTCCCTCGCGCCGCCGGGAATAACGTTATAACGTCACAGCGTTATGAAGTTATGACGTTTTAACGTTAAAACGTTTCGAAGTTACAGCGTTTTAACTTTCCTCTGCGGCAGGGATAAAAAATATCCTCTCCCGTTTTTCGCAGGAGAGGATATTGCGGTATATACAGAAAGCCGATGCGGTATCCCCGGTATAATTCATACAGAAAGGAAGAATATCATTGAATTAGGCTATAGATATTAGGGGGGTGTACTGCTCTCCGCGCCGGGTATGGCAAGTGGGTCCGGCGCGGGGAAAGGAGGGGATGGGTAATAGGTGGGATATAATATTTCATGCTTCGGGGAGGGGAATGCCGCGGGCTTTTTGTAACAGATTAGTCCTCCGCGAGCTTTTTGTAGCGCGCGTAGCGGGCCTTGACGTCCTCGACCTCCTTCGCGTACAGGGCGTCGGCCTTGTCCGGGAAGTTGTTCTTGAGGGAAGCGAAGCGGTTCTCGCCCATCAGGAAGTCCATGACCTTGTCGGTGTCCGGCTCCTTGGAGTCGAGCTGGAACGGGTTCTTGCCCTCCGCGATGCGGCGCGGGTCGTAGCGGTACAGATGCCAGTAGCCGCACTCGACCGCCTTCTTCATCTCGTCCTGAGAAGTGCCCATGCCGGCCTTGATATGCTGCTCAAGGCACGGGCAGTAGCAGATGACGATGGACGGGCCGTCGTAGGACTCGGCCTCGCGCAGCGCCTTGAGGGTCTGCGCCTGGTCTGCGCCCATCGCGACCTGTGCAACGTAAACGTACCCGTACTGCATCAGGATCGCGCCGAGATCCTTCTTTGCGACCTTTTTACCGGATGCCGCGAACTTTGCGGTAGCGGAAGTCGGGGTTGCCTTGGAGGACTGGCCGCCGGTGTTGGAGTAGACCTCGGTGTCGAGGACGAGCAGGTTGACGTCCTGATTCTGCGCCATGACGTGGTCGATGCCGCCGAAGCCGATGTCGTAGGCCCAGCCGTCGCCGCCGACCGCCCAGACCGACTTCTTCGCGAGGAATTCGCGGTTGTCGAGGATGTACTTGACCTCGTCGGTCTGCTCAGCCTTCTCGAGCGCTGCGATGAGCGCATCGGAGACTTCGCGGGACTTCTCGCGGTCGTTCCAGTCTGCGAGGTACGCTGCTGCTTCCTCAGCCGCAACGCCTGCGTTCTTCAGCGCCTCGATGCGGATGAGCAGCTCCTTGCGGATGGCGTCCTGTGCATGGTAAAAGCCGAACGCGAACTCTGCGTTGTCCTCGAACAGCGAGTGCTCCCACGCCGGGCCGTGACCCTTGCAGTCGCGGCAGTACGGCAGGATCGGTGCGCCGCCGCTGATCGCGGACGAGCAGCCTGCTGCGTTGCCGACGTACATGCGGTCGCCGAACAGCTGGCTGAGCAGCTTGATATAGGTAGTCTCGGCGCAGCCTGCGCAGGCGGCGGAGAACTGGAAGTAGGGCTTTGCGAACTGAACATTCTTGACGCTCTTGTCGCTGATGACGTCCTTCTTGAGGTAGCTTTCGTTCATGGCAACGTCGTCGAACAGCGGCTGCTCGGACTTCATCTCCTCGAACGGCGCCCACGTCAGCGCGTCCTTTGCCGGGCACGCGGTCAGGCACACGCCGCAGCCGAGGCAGTCATACGGCGAGAGCTGCATGCGGAAATTGTACTTCGGCGCGTCCTTGCCGAGGCCCTTTGCCGGAGCGGTAACGAAGGAATCCGGAACACCGGCCTTCTCCTCGTCGGTCAGCAGGACCGGACGGATTGCCGCGTGCGGGCAGCACATCGAGCAGCGGTTGCACTGGATGCAGGCGTCGGGGTTCCACTTCGGAACCTTGGTCGCAACGCCGCGCTTGGAGTAGACCGAAGTGCCGTTCTCCCACGTGCCGTCGAGCACGCCGTACTTCTGGAATACGGAGACCGGGAGCTTGTCGCCCTGCTGCTTGTCGAGCGGCATGACGATGTCGCGGACGAACGGGGTCATGTTCTTCGGCTCTGCAACCGGCTCGTCGGTCGCGTCCGCCCATGCAGCCGGGATTTCGACCTTGACGGTCGCCTGAACGCCGAGGTCGACCGCCTGGTTGTTCATGTCGACGATCTTCTGACCGGCCTTCTTGAAGTAGGAGTTGTAGTTGTTCTTCTTCATATCCTCGATCGCGAGGTCCATCGGGATGACCTTGGTCAGCGCGAAGAACGCGCCCTGAAGGATGTTGTTGGTGCGCTTGCCGAGGCCGATAGCCGCCGCGAGCTTTGCCGCGTCGATGATGTAGAAGTTTGCGTGCTTGCGCGCGAGGTCGCGCTTCATCTTCGCCGGGAGATGCTCCTCAAGCTCCTCGACCGACCACGGGCAGTTGAGCAGGAAGGTGCCGCCGTCCTTGAGGTCTGCGGTGACATCGTACTTTTTAACGTAGGTCGGGGCGTGAACCGCGACAAAATCCGCGGAATTGACCAGATAAGTGCTGAGAATCGGCTTGTCGCCAAAGCGCAGATGGCTCTGCGTCAGACCGCCGGACTTCATCGTGTCATAGGAGAAATACGCCTGCGCGTACTTGCCGCCGACAAAGCCGATGGTCGAGATAGCGTTCTTGTTCGCGCCGACCGTGCCGTCGCCGCCGAGACCCCACAGCTTGCAGCTGATCTGACCCGGATGCGGCAGCTCGATCTCGGTGTAGTCGAGCGAGGTGTGGGTAACGTCGTCGTTGATGCCGATGGTGAAGTTGTTCTTCGGCTGCTCCTTCGCGAGGTTGTCGTAAACCGCGATGAACTGGCCCGGAGTGGTGTCCTTGGAGGACAGGCCGTAGCGGCCGCCGACGACCGTGATGTCGTTCCGGCCTGCCTGATTGAGGGCGGTCACGACGTCGAGGTATACCGGCTCGCCGACCGAACCGGTCTCCTTGCTGCGGTCGAGAACAGCGATCTTCTTGACGCTCGCCGGGATGGCAGCGGCGAAGTGCTTGACCGAGAACGGGCGGTACAGGTGGATCTGCACCATGCCGACCTTGCGGCCCTGCGCGTTCAGATAGTCAACGGTCTCCTTGACCGCCTCGGAAGCCGAGCACATGACGACGATGACTTCCTCTGCGTCCGGCGCGCCGTAGTAGTTGAACAGCTTGTAGTCGCGGCCGGTCAGCTTGTTGATCTCGTCCATGTAGTGCTGGATGGTGTCGGGCACGATCTCAGCCTTGACGTTCGCGCCCTCCTTGCACTGGAAATAGATGTCGGGGTTTACGTTGTTGCCGCGGTTGGTCGGGTGCTCCGGGTTGAGCGACTGACGGCGGAACTCCTGGAGCGCCTTCTGGTCGACCAGGCCGCGCAGATCCTCATAATCGAGGGTCTCGATGCGCTGCATCTCGTGCGAGGTGCGGAAGCCGTCGAAGCAGTGCATGAACGCATAGCGCGCCTTGATGGCGGACAGATGCGCGACGGCGGCCAGGTCCATCGCCTCCTGAGGCGAGGAGGACATCAGCATGCCGTAGCCGGTGGTGCGGCAGGTCATGAAGTCGGTGTGGTCGCCGAAGATCGAGTGGTGGTTGCTCGTGACGACACGGGACGCAATGTGCATGACGCTCGGCAGGAACTGGCCGCCCATGGCGTACATCGCCGGGATCATCAGCATCAGGCCCTGCGAGGAGGTGAAGGTCGTGGTGAGTGCGCCCGCCTGCAGCGAGCCGTGGCAGGTGCCGGCCGCGCCGGCCTCGGACTGCATCTGAATGACGTCGACCGTCGTGCCGAACAGGTTTTTCTTGCCCTTTGCGGACCATTCGTCGACCTTTTCCGCCATCGGCGAGGACGGCGTGATCGGGTAGATCGCCGCTACCTCGGTGAACGCATAGGCGCTGTACGCCGCCGCCGTGTTGCCGTCCATAACAGCATAGTTCTTTTTCTTATCCATAACGATCCTTTCTTTTGCGCCTGCATCAGCGGAGCCGAACCCCGCCTGCGGAACGCAGTCCCTGGTTTTTATGTAACAGACATTGAATACAGCCAAACCTGCATCCATGCCGTATCAGAAGAATAAAACGGTATAAACCCGCTATTTCTCCGATTTATACATCAAATTCAGCAACATCGGCCTTTGCAGCCTGCATGAAGATATAAGTGTCGCAGCCGTAGCCGATGAACTTTACACCCATGTCGCGCCACTTCTTGCCGCCCTCGACCGTGTCGGCAAAGCAGCCGATCTTTACGCCCTTTGCAGCTGCCTTTGCGATGATCTGCTTGATCGCGGCGATGACCTCCGGATGGTCGATTTCACCGACATGACCAAGCGAGCTGGACAGATCATAGGGGCCGACAAAAACTACGTCGATGCCGGGTACGTCCAGAATTTCATCGAGGTTGTCGATCGCCTTCTGACCCTCGGCCTGAAGGATGACCACGGTGTCCTGTGCACGGGAGAAATACTCGCTGCCGGGAACCGCGCCGAAGCCGGCCGAACGGACAAAACGGCAGGTGCCTCGCGTTCCGACGGGCGAAAACTTCGCGGCGGAAACAGCGGCACGCGCCTGCTCTGCGGTGTCGATCTGCGGAATCATGACCGCGCCTGCGCCGACATCCAGAGCCTGATCGATCCAGATATCGCTGCCGCGAGGTACGCGGACGACCGGGCAAACGCCGGTGACGTTTGCTGCACGGATCAGATTGGGGAGTTCCTGGAAGGTGGTGGTGCCGTGCTCCATATCGAGCAGCACGAAATCATATCCGGCATGACCTGCGGCTTCCACCATCGCAGGGTCCGTGCAGATCATGAACGGGCCAAGCGCGCCCCGGTCAGAATCCATTGCCGCCTTGAAACGATCCACGCTTTCCATCGTCGGCATAACGGACTTTTTGTTCATATGACCATCCCTTTCCACTATGCGGAAACGCATTCCGAATAGTTGGTAAAAATATTTACAAGGGCTCACCCTTGCCGTATAATTATATTATTAGACCACTATCGAAGGTTTGTCAAGAGGGCATTTGAAAAAATTTTTGAAGGAGTTTGTTATGGCTAGGGAGCATACCTCGAGCATTCTGCGCGCTTTGCAGATTCTGGAATGCTTTATGGATCAGGAAAAGGAATGGACGCTCAAGGAGCTGGTAAACCAGCTCGGACTGCCCACCACGACGGTTTTTCGTCATGTTTCCACGCTGATGGAACGGCGGTACCTGACGCAGGATCCGGTGCGGAAGACCTACCACGTAGGGCCGAATCTGCTTGCGCTGGCAGGAGCGATCATCGGCGGCTCCGATTTGTGCAAGATCGCCCGGCCGGAGCTTGAGCGCCTGTCCGACCGCGTCAAGGAGACGATCAATCTGAGCATTCTCGTCGATAACGAGATCTTCTATCTGGACAAGGTGGAAACGCAGCGCTCTATTACCTGCAGCACGAGAGTCGGTGGCCGTGTGGCCGCACACGCGACCAGCTGCGGCAAGATCCTGCTTGCGGACAGGGACGCAGATTTTCTCGCACAGTACTGTGAATGGATGAAAAGCGTTCCGCCGCTCACGCCCAAGACCATCACACAGCCCGACCGGCTGCTGAAGGAGCTGGAATCGGCGCGCATCAACGGCTACGCCATGGACGACGGCGAGGTAGAGCAGGGACTGATCTGTGTGGCGGCGCCCGTGCGTGATGCCAGCGGCCGTGTCATTGCGGCCGTGAGCATTGCCGGACCGGATTATCGAATGGAGCAGGATATGGAAATGATGATCCGCGAAATCAGGCAGGCCGCAGAACGAATTTCCTATGCGCACGGCTTTTTCCGGTAGGATTATCAAAAATCATCATAAAAACAGCCCGGCAGCGAGCATATCAGGCGCTCGCTGCCGGGTTTTTCAATGCCGTATTCATTCTTTTTGATAATATCATCATTTTTATTGATTGTAATCACGCCGAAATGCAGCATATTTCACAGAGCACGACCGTGTTTTTTTAGTAAAACAGCATTTATCAACAAAAACGATATATCTATCAATTATTTTGATTTTAATTTTGCGTCCGAAATTGATATACTGACAGTACAAAATCATTCTTTTGACGGAAGCTCAATCCGAAAGCGGAAACAGTCCGGGCTGCTCCGGAAGGACGACCGTGTGCAGAAGCTCGATAAATCGTTCGATCATCTCCCTTTTGCAGGTATCCGGCTGATAGACCGCGACGATCTTTCTGGTATCCGGAATGCCCTTCATCGTGCAGTAGACGATCTTCGGCGCGAGCTGCTCGATCTGCATCCCGAGAAAGACCGGGCTGGTGAACAGATAGCCCATGTTCTGCGAAACGAGCATGGCCGCCGTCTGCATGGAGCTGACAGTCGTGACCGACTGCGGACAGATGTCGAAATGCTCGAGCGCCTGCCGGGTGATGCCGCCGATGTCATTGGCGGCCGAGGGCAGGATCAGAGGCAGGTTCTGAAGCTGCTTCGGAGTGATCTCATAGGGATTTTTCGATGAATTGCCGCTGTACGCCCAGGGCGGAACCAGATTGAACGAGCGCGGAACGATCAGCAGAAGCTGTTCGAGCGCAAGCTCAACGCTCGTCTCCTGCGAGCCCGGCGTCATGCCGCCGACAACAAGGTCAGCGTCATTCGAGCGCAGGCTCTGCATCAGCAGCTCATCTCCCTGCTCGATCAGGTTGATGCTGACGCTGGGATAGATCTCATGAAAAAGCGGCAGCAGCGACGGCATCCAGGCCGCGCCGTGCATCAGACCGATGCCGACGTTCAGCGTTTCCTCCGGATGCGCCATCTGCTGGAGCCGGGCGGTCAGTCTGGCCTCGATCTGCCGGATCTTCTTCAGCTCTTCAATACACAGCGCGCCTGCCGGAGTCGGCAGGATCGGCGTCTTCGAGCGATCAAACAGCTTTATGCCCAGTTCCTGTTCCACGCGGTTGAGATACATCGTCAGCGTGGACTGCGCGACGAACAGCCGCTTTGCGGCGCGGGTCAGATTCTGTTCCCTGGCGATCGCAAAAATATAATCCATCTTGTCAATCATCATCGACTCTTTTCTCCTTTTCCCAGCAGATGTTTCAATCATGATGATATGGGAAAAACGGAAAAAAGGCAAGCATAATTTTTTCAACAGAAAGCGAGGCGGCGTCATGAGCATCGGCGAATATCTGAAATCCGTGTTCAGTCTGGAAGGAAAGACCATCCTGATCACCGGCAACGACATCCCGGCGACCTTCGCATCCTTCCTGACCATCCTCATTCCGGTCATTCTGATCGCAGGCAGCTCCTTCATCAAGATGGTCGTTGCCGAGGATTCCGCTCTGTACGCCTGGGCCAACATTTTCGGCGACAAGATCGTCGCGCTCGGCCTCGGCGTTATCTACACCATGCTGCTCGCAGTATTCCACAAGGCTTCCGTCCGCAAGAGCAACGCAGACGCTACCGGCAAGAACCCGCAGAGCTTCCGTGAAGTCGTTCTGAACAGCTGGATCGCACGCGGCCTGGAGATCGCTCTCCCCGCACTGCTGATCACCGGCATGGGCGGCGCGTTCGCAGCTGTTATCAAGGCAGCTCCGGCCATCAACGATCTGGCAGGTCTCATCGAGCAGTCCGGCGTTCCGGGTCTGCTGATCCCGTTCCTCATCGGCGCTATCATGTTCACCGCAGTCGGCTCCATGACCACCGGCGGCATGACCGCAGCAGGCGTTGTCGGCCCGATGATGGTCACCCTGGGTCTGAGCCCGATCTCCACCGTTCTGGCAATCGGCGCAGGCACCATGATCTTCAACCACGTCAACAACTCCGGCTTCTGGGTTATCAGCCGTTTCTTCAACCTCGACCTCAAGCAGGGCCTGAAGTACATCACCCTGCCCGACTTCGTAGCCGGCATCTTCTGCTTCGTCATGATCTGCGGCGCGGCTGCTGTAGGTCTGTTCTAAAGACAAAGCCGAAAAACATTTTCAGTCAAATAAGGTCTGCTGCCTGCTGATCCAGCGGGCAGCAGATTCTGTATTCCACCTCACTTTATTCCGAATCCGGAGGAAAGGACAAGATTATGATTCAAAAAAGCCATGACGACCGCATGCTCTGGGCGCAGTTCGACGCCCTCGAAATGGGCACCGGCTGGGAGGATACCGACATCCTCAAGCCGCAGATTATGATCGAGAGCGTATACGGCGATTCCCACCCGGGCAGCTATCATCTGAACCAGATGGTAGAGCAGGCGGTCTACGGCGTATATCAGTGCGGCGGCAAGCCGGCCAAGTACTACGCTACCGACATCTGCGACGGCTGCGCGCAGGGTCACGACGGCATGAACGTCGTTCTGGCGTCCCGCGAAGCCATCGCCAACCTGGTAGAGGTTCACGCCTCCGCCGTGCCCTGGGACGGCATGATCCTCTCGTCGAGCTGCGACAAGTCCATCCCGGCGCACCTCAAGGCCGCAGCCCGCATGGACATTCCGGCCATCTTCATGCCGGGCGGCTCCATGCGCCCCGGTCCGAATATGACGACCTCTCTGGTCACGGGCGACATTTCCCTGCGCCAGAAGCGCAAGGATGCCATCACTCCGCAGGAGGTCCGCGACTACAAGCTGACCGGCTGTCCGTCCGTCGGCGCGTGCACCTTCCTCGGAACGGCTTCCACCATGCAGTGCATGGCTGAGGCGCTCGGTCTGACTCTCCCCGGCGCGGCGCTCGTTCCGGCTACCATGCGCGACCTGCTCCAGTATTCGCGCTATGCCGGCCGCAAGATCATGGAGCTGGTCGAAAAGCAGATCACGCCGTCCAAGATCCTGACCCCCGCAGCGTTCAAAAACGCTATCATCGTGCATTCTGCCATCGGCGGCTCGACCAACGGCACCATCCATCTCCCGTCTATCGCAAGAGAGCTCGGCTATGACCTGCCGATCGAGCTGTTCGACGAGATCAACCATCAGGTCCCGCATCTGGGCAACATCAATCCGTCCGGCACCCATCTGACCGAAGCGTTCTGGTTCGCCGGCGGCGTACCGATGGTACAGTGGCTGCTGCGCGACATGCTCGATCTGGACGTCATGACCGTCACCGGCAAGACGCTGGGCGAGAACCTCGAGGATCTGCACAAGGACAACTGGTTCGAGCGCAACCTCGGCTATCTGCACAACTACGGTCTCGAGCGCGATCAGGTCATCTTCCCGGTGGACAAGGCGCCGGAGAAGGGCTCGGTCGCTATCCTGAAGGGCAATATCGCTCCCGAGGGCAGCGTGCTCAAATACTCCGCCTGCGCAAACAATCAGCGCGAGGTCGTCAACGCCAAGGCTCGTGTATTCAATCACGAGGAGGACGCACACGATGCTGTCGTCAACAACGAGATCAACCCGGGCGAAGTCATCATCATCCGCTACGAAGGCCCGCGCGGCTGCGGCATGCCGGAAATGCTGATGACCACCGAGGCCATTGTCTGCGACGAGCGCATCAACGGCTCGGTCGCTCTGATCACGGACGGCCGCTTCTCCGGCGCGACCCGCGGCGCGGCGATCGGCCATGTCAGCCCGGAGGCTGCTGCCGGCGGCCCCATCGCCTTCATCGAGGACGGCGACCTGATCTCCTACAGCGTCAAGGACCGCACCATCAACCTGACCGGCATCCACGGCGTGCCCTGCACGCTCGAGGAGGCGGACAAGGTGCTCGCAGAGCGCGCCAAGGCAGGCATCCTGCCGCGCGAACCCCGCAAGGGCTTCTACAAGCTGTACACCGACCACGCGCTTTCCGCAATGAAGGGCGCAGGTCTGGAATAAAAAAAACACTCAGGACCGCCGGAATGCTTTCTGCTTCCGGCAGTCTTGCTTTACAGCGCCGCCGCACCGCACAGGGCGCCGGTCCGGAACAGACAAGGAGATTTTGATATGGAAAATCGATTATCCGACAAGAAAGCGCAGGGGATTCCCTCCTACGGCACCTTCACCCAGCTCAAAAGCGCTGCTGCCATAGAAAACATCGCCTGTGCGCCATTTGATTTTGTTGTTATCGACACGGAACATCAGGCGATCGGAACCGATCTTATGGCCTCCGCCGTCGCGTCCGCGCAGGGCGCCGGTCTGGCGCCTCTGGTCCGCATCTGCGAGATATCCAGACGCGCAGTCCTGCATGCGCTGGACGCAGGCGCCGCCGGACTGATCGTCCCCGCCGTCAAAACCGCGGAGGAGGTCCGTCAGCTGGTCGCCTACGCCAAGTTCGCCCCCCTCGGCAACCGAGGCTATCAGCCTACCCGGGACTGCCGGTGGGGTTCTTCGTCCTCCTTTTCCCCGGTATCCTATATGGAGGAGGCCAACCGGAAAACGTTATTGATCCCGCAGTGTGAGACCAGGGAATGCCTGGAGCATATCGAGGAGATCGCTTCGATCGACGGCGTAGACGGCATTTTTATCGGTCCTCTTGATCTGTCCATCGCCTTAGGCTGTCCGCTTCAGCTGGATTCCCCTGTCATGACTCATGCCATCGAACGCATCCTGAAGGCCTGCCGGGACAACGGCAAAATGAGCATGATCTTTGCAGGAGATGCAGCGGCTGCCCGGAAACTCATCGAGCAGGGAGTCGACTCTGTGGCTGTCGGCGCGGATATTTTCCTGCTGATCCACGCCTATCAGGAGCTGTACCGCCAGCTGACCGACTGACGGAAGAGCGCGCGTCGACATCATGAAATGATATGCCCCCTATATAGCGAACAGTGAAATAAAGCACTGAAAACTATATAGGGGGCATATCATGCTGAAGGCTTCTTTTCACTTATTCTGCTGTGTGAAATGCTCTGCATGAACTCCTATACTCAGGAAGCAGGTCGAGGTAAGGCTGCCAACGTCTGCGAATCTCTGCAATCTCGTCATCATCTGCATCAGGATAAAAGTGTTCTCTCTTAGCTTCTTGAAAAACATCCGTTGCAACTTCGTTGAATAGTTCAGCACACAATTCATCCGCAGAAGTAATGATTTGGTCCTCCTCAATGGTGTTTTCTGTTGGGTCGATATGCAGCAGCAGATACCCCAGCTTTTCAGACCAGACAAAATCCAAGAATTTGCTTGCGTGAATATAATCCTTGAAAACGCCGTACACGTGCTCGATTTCTTTTCTTTCGACTTCACTGTAAATCAATGCCGTTTTCCTCCTCATTTTCTTGTGCTTCGCGGAGAATTTCATCGCAGAGATAAGCATAGTCCGGCAGCTTTTCGATTACAGGCTTCCAAGCGGCCCGCACTCGTGCAGCTTCGTCCTTATCCATATTTGTAAAGTTGTGGTTGCGCTTTGTCTGCAACAACACGGTGATGGCCATATCATCCAGCAGTCGGTGGCAAAGCTGCGGTGCAGTATGTAAATCCTCACAGCTTTCAGATTGATGCGTTTTCTCATTGATGGTAAGAAAGACATAGCCGACTTTATCTGACCAGAGGAGGTCAATACTGTCCTCATTTTCTAAGTAGTCCGCAAACGCGCTTTCTACACGCCGCATTTCAAGCGTTCTTTTCATTTTGAATGACATAGAGAAGTTCCTTTCAGGCAATTTTTATCGTTATGCTGGGTGCGCTGTCTCTATTATACACGCTTGCGCATCCTATAATCTGGACTGCAACCATATTTTTGACATTTTGTGAAAAAGTGTTCGCCATCATTGCGGAGTAACTGCATCCAGTGGGTTCACGCGCACGCCGTTTTGCATTACCTCAAAATGTAGGTGGAAACCGGTGCTGTCGCCGGTGTTGCCAACATAGCCAATTACTTGCCCCGCCGTGACGGTTTCACCCGCTGAAACAGCAGCGGCAGTCATGTGGGCATACCGCGTAGACAGGCCCGCGCCGTTATCCAACAGAACTTGGTTGCCATAGCTATTGTTCCAGCCGGAGATAATGACCGTGCCGCTGTGGGCGGCGAGAATCGGCGTCCCCTCCGGCGCGGGAATGTCTGTACCGCGATGCCCGGAGTTGCCGTAAGCGTCGTCACCAAAATTGCAGGAAATATAGGTGTGGCCGGGCAGCGGCCAGCATAACTCGCCATCCTCGATGATGCCGATGCCGCCGCAGAGGGCAAGCAGCGTAGGGCGCATTTCATCGGAGAGAAGTTCGTGCAATATATCGTTTTGGTCTTGGGTGAAATTGTACAACTCGGCCAGTTCATCCACAGTTTTGCTGCTGACGGTGATGTGCAAAATATAGTCGGTCTGCTGCTCCGGGTCGGGGTCGTCCTCGGTGGGTTCGGGAGTGGTGTCTACTTCTTCGACCTCGTAGGTGATCTCGTGCATAGCCCAAAAGGTGTCTTGGATGCGCTGCATTTGGGCGGCATTGATAACGATAACGTCGCTATCAGAGTTTAGGTTGGTATGTACCGCAAAGATAGCCAGCACCTCCGGCCAGTAGCTTGCCCATGCGTGACCGTCCTCGTAGTCGTAGGTGATGGTGGTTTCGCTGCACTCCGGGTGGGCGGATACGATGTCATTGATGGCCGCGCCGAAGTCGGCATTGGTGTCGGCTACGATTTCGGCAATAGGGATGCTGTTGGGATTGCCGGATTCATTCGCAAACAGGATGCCCATCGGTGAGCCGATCACCGCCGCAGCCGCGCCTATGACCATCGCCAGCACCAACACCACGCAGCCCGCGCCCAGCAGGGCCAGCAGCGATTGCGCGGCGCGCCGCACAGTTTGGGAGAGCAGGGCTTTGATTTTGGCTGCGATATAATGAACGCCACGGCTGATTGCTTCAACCGTGGCTTGTTTATTGCTGATTGTGGGCAGCTTGGGTGCGTGGGTAACGATGGGAGCGGTATTGCCCGCCGCTGTGGCAGTCGTCTGCTTTTGCAGATAGCGGCGCACAGCCTCGCGGGTCAGGTGCTGCCGCTTTAAGTGCTGCTGCATTTGGGCTTGGTAAGGCGACGGTGCCGGTGTGGCCGATGGCGGCACAGGGGCTTGCGGTGCTGGTGATTTGGCTGCGGTGGCCTTTTGCCGGAAACGCTGCTTTTTGAACATTTCCCTGCGCTCGGTCTGCGTAGGAACAGTGACTTTCTCTTTCTCAGTCGGCTTTGATGCAGATTGGGTGCTGCCCTGCAAGGTAAGATTTTTCCGTTTTTCCTGCATTGCACGAAACTTGCGGTAGCTCATGCGGGCGGTGCTTTTGGCGGTGTTGCCTGTACGGGCAGCCACATCGGAAATGCCCTGCTGCACCTCGGTTTGTGCGTATTCTTCGGGTGATTCCTGCCGCTGCTCGGCTGTGCGTTGGCTCTGTGCCTTGGCCCGCATAAGCGTTTTGCGCACAAGCTGCTTGCGCTTTGCTTTAATTCCGGACATCGTCAATTACCATATCGTCCAACTGGCGCGTATATTCCGGGTAGCGCAGTTTTACGGCCTCGTACATATACGGCGCAAAGGAACAGTCGAACAGGTCATAGGGTGTGCAGGATTTGTCAGAGTACCCATTCCAAAGGTTATAGGCAAAACGGGTCAGCTTGACTGTGCCGCCGGTCTGCCAACCGGCGGCCAGTGATTCCGGCTTGATTTCATCTTTTTCAAAGTCGAAGCAACTTTCAATGTTGTTGCGGAGTGCGGGTACGGCAGTCAGGGTGTAAATCAGTGCGCGGTGGTAGCTGTCCATTGCCTTGCAGCGGTTGAGGTGGGTTAAGTATGCCCTACGGTGGGCAGGGGTCATAAACTTAGGTTCGGTCATGGTGGTGTCCTCCTGCTTTCTTTATATATGAGGTTATATTTTTGAGATTCTAAGGCGGGCGACACCCCGCCTTTTGTTTGTGTAAAATCATGCTCTTAGCGTTCTCCGTGGTCGATGGGTTTGATTTTCAGCTTATTGCCATCGCGCTGGAATTGCTCGTACTGTTCAGGAGTGCATTTCATCGGCAACAGGCCGTGCGGCGTGGGGAGAAAGACAACAGGGTTATGATACAGCCTTTCATATAAGAAAACCTGTCTATCAGTCAAACTGATAAAGTCTTCTCCGCCATTGCCGCAGACCACAAAAGAACCTGCAAGAAAATCTGTATGTCCGTAAAGCCGGTTAGGCGGCAAACCGTCAATCTTCCCGGAGTCGTTGCAGATAACGCAAACGCTATCTCTCCACGGACGGCAACATTCAATATCACCGCCGACAAGCTCCTGCAATGCCCTTAATGTGTTGGGAATCGTGCGTTCCTCCGGGTATTTACCGGGCTGCACATACAGCACGCGGATTTCATTTTCACTCATAGGATTCACTCCATTTCACCGGG
>ENA-ORSQ01000624-ORSQ01000624.1-human-gut-metagenome-genome-assembly--contig:-NODE-624-length-22671-cov-162.682570_pt1 | contig 22671 bp, 20 predicted proteins | sample MGYA00241900_ERZ509164 | MGnify/ENA primary metagenome ERZ509164 (study PRJEB26280, sample SAMEA2338807) | human gut metagenome | biome: human gut; feature: human-associated habitat; material: faeces...
TAATATAAGTTATTGATTTACAGACGATTAAATATTAATTTAACGCAGTATTGTTTGAAAAACCTCAGAGAATATTTAATGTTCTCCCATTTTTTTTATTCGTATCTGATAGCCTCGATAGGGTCGAGCCTTGCTGCCTTCTTTGCAGGATACCATCCAAAGAAAACGCCAGTAAATGTACAGACAGCAAAACTCATAATAATGCTCCAAGGCTCTATTGGGGTGGCTATATGGAAGAAATAGTTAAGACTGAGCGATAAACTAACTCCCAATATCACTCCTATAATACCGCCAGTTACAGAAAGTAAGATAGCTTCTATCAGAAACTGGTTCAAAATATCAATACCTCGTGCGCCCACACTCATTCGAAGACCTATTTCGCGGGTTCGTTCTGTTACAGATACATACATGATGTTCATGATTCCGATGCCGCCTACCAGCAGCGAGATTCCTGCCACGGATCCGAGCAGGATGGTGATTGTAGACATGGTAGAATTCATCATGCTTGAAATTTCCTCTTGAGAGCGGATATTGAAGTCATCTTCATCTGCTTCAGTAGTATCTGTTGCGTCTTTCAATTTGTGGTTGCGTCGCAATATTTCTGTAATCTGATCTTGGGCAGGTTGAGAAGCCTCTTCGGTGATAGCTGAGCAGACGATGCCTCCTAAATAGGTTTGTGCCATAATTCGCTTCATTACTGTTGTATAGGGGGCAGGTACTAAATCATCCTGGTCCATACCCATACTATTGTAACCTTTCTTCTTCAAGACACCGATTACTCTGAATGGAATGCTGTTAAATCGCACAACCTTACCGATAGGATCACTGCCATCAGGGAAAAGATAGTCAACTACTGTCTGTCCCAAAATACAAACTTTAGATGCAGCCTTAATGTCTGTATCTGTAAACATTTCTCCATCTGCCACTTTCAGTTGTCGGATGGAAAGATAGTCTTGGTTTACACCATAAATGGAACTTTGGGTGTTGTTGTTTCCGTAGATCCACTGTCCGGAACTGTTTACAGTAGGAGAAATAGCTGAGATATAATTACATTCGTCTTTGATGCTCTGATAGTCGGCTTGCTTCAGCGTCTCCATTGACGAAGCATCCTGTCTCACACCGCCACGCATGTCTGCACCTGGTGAAATCATAATCATGTTTGATCCCATCTCTGCGATGTTTGCCTTGATGCTGGCTTTACTTCCTTGTCCGATGGCAAGCATGGTAATAACCGCAGCAATACCGATGATGATGCCAAGTGCGGTAAGGAAAGAGCGCATTTTGTTGGCAGCAATAGCGCGGATGGCTATTTTGAAAAGATTCTGATAATTCATTTTACTTGTTGTAATGTTAAATGTTAAGTGAAAACTTCGTTTGCTATTAGATGCTAAGTAATTTAACATTCAACACTTAACATTGAAAACTTATTCGTCCGTGTTGGCCGGCAAGGCTGCCAGACCTTCGGCTGCCGATAGAATATGTTCGTTATAGGTGTCGCTGATGATGTGACCATCATGCAGTTCGATATTACGACTCGAATAATTTGCAATGTCTGGGTTGTGGGTAACGAAGATGATGGTTCTTCCTTCTGCATAAAGTTTTTGGAAGAGTACCAGAATCTCAAAACTGGTTCTGGTGTCGAGATTACCCGTTGCTTCATCGGCAAGTATCACAGCGGGGTTGTTGACCAACGCACGAGCTATTGCTACACGCTGCATCTGTCCTCCAGACATCTGATTACTCTTATGATAGAGACGTTCTCCTAAACCAACAGCTTTCAGCGATTCGATAGCACGTTGCTTTCGTTCTTCTGCGCTTACGTTCGGGTTGTACATCAGTGGAAGTTCTACATTTTCTACACTTGTAGTCTTCGGTAGAAGATTGTAGTTCTGGAAGATGAACCAATCTTTCGGTTTCTAAGAATGGCGCGATCATTACGTGACATCTTTCGTACGCTTACTCCATCCAGATAGTATTCGCCACTGGATGGGGTATCAAGACAACCTAGCTGGTTCAGCAGGGTAGATTTACCTGATCCTGATTTACCCATGATGGTAACAAACTCACCTTCGTATATTTTAAAGCTTACACCTTTTAGGGCGTGGACAGTTTCCTCACCCACAAGAAAGTCGCGGCGAACATTGTCGAGTTCTATCACAACTTTCTTTTCGCTGTTTGCTTGAATATTGTCGTTTGCCATACTCTTATTTTTTATCTTTCCTCTAGGTCCAGGACCGCTAATCAAACCTTAACTTTGTTGAGGCTCCTCATTCTCTTCAGGGATATTAACTATGATTTCAGTTACAATCTTCTGTCCCTTCTTCAAACCCTTGATAATTTCAGTATGTATACCGTCGCTCTGACCGATGGTTACAGAATGAGCTGTAAGGGTATTGTTAGCAAGAGTCCAAACTTTGTTTTTTCCTTTGCAGTCAACAATCTTGATATTCTTTCCCACAGTTTCCTTGGTTGGAGTAAAGCGGAGTGCTTTGTTGGCAACGGCAAGAATACCAGCTCGTTCTTGTGTAAAGATGGTAACATTTGCTGTCAGTCCTGGTTTTAACTTGAGATCTGCGTTGGGTGCAGAGATGACAACCTCGTAAGTGACTACATTGTTTGTTGTAGTAGCTTCCAGACGAACCTGTTTTACTGTTCCCTGGAATACATCGTCAGGATAAGCATCTACTGTAAAATTAACGCGGTCGCCTTCTTTTACACCGCCTATATCAGCCTCGTCAACATTTGCAATCACCTGCATGTTGGTCAGATCTTTAGCGATAGTAAAGAGCTCTGGAGTGTTGAAGCTTGCTGCTACGGTCTGTCCTTCCTCTACGCTTTTTGATATGACAGTTCCATCTATTGGGGATGTAATTGTAGCATAGCTCAGGTTGGTTTGGGCTTTCTGTACATTTTCCTTGGCCGAAGCTACTTGCTCTTTCGCCTGGCGATAGGTGAGAAGCGCATTTTCATAATCGTCAGCACTTACCAAACCTTTCTTATAGAGGGTCTGGTAGCGGCTCATGTTTGCACTCTGATAGTTCAAACTGCTTTGCGTACTTGCCAGGTTAGCTTTGGCAGTATTCAACTCGCTCATCAGGTTGGTTTTGTCGAGCTCAGCTATGACTTCACCTTTTTTACCTGCGAATTGTAATCAACATAAAGTTTGTTTACAATACCACTCACCTGTGTACCAACCGTTACAGAAGTTACCGCTTCAATAGTACCGGTTGCAGTTACACTATTCTGCAATGTTTGTGTGGTTACAGCTTCCTACTTGAAGTTTATTTGCTCTTCGTTTTTACTTCCAGAGAACAGCCATGCTGCCACAGCTACGATGATTATCACAATCATGGCAATCCAGATTTTGCTGATTCTAAGTTTTTTCATAAAAATGTATGTATACCTATTAATGATTTGCAATATGTTTTCGGATGTTAATACCAATCTTTCTCTTTAGATTCTACCGTTTTGGTAGAATTTCAACATGTTGATATTCAGAATGGTAAGATACTTTGCCTGAAGCTCGTTCTGCTTAGCCTTCAGAAGATTATCTTTGCCAGTTCTCAATTCAACGATGTTCTTTAATCCCAGTTTAAACTGCTCACTTAACAGATCGTAGCTTGTTTGGGCACTCTCGCTGCTCACCTTGGCAGCCTTAAACTGGCTTTGGTTTGTATTAGCCTGCAACCAATAGTTTTCGATAGTAGAGTAGAGCTTAGTTTGCTCATTCTTTATATCGAGCAAGATGCTTTCACGCTGAATGAGTGCTTTATTGACAGAAGTCTTGGTCTGTCGGTTATCAAAGAGAGGAATACTGACACCGATTCCACCACCCATGCTGAAGTTGGTTTTCATCTGACTGCCCCAACCGTTTTTGTTCATGGATGTGGTGCTGGTCGTAGCTCCTGCATTTGCGCTGATGGTTGGCAACTTTCCTGCCTTTGCAATCTTGATGTTCAGATCGTTCTGGTCGAGTTTGTTTTGATAGCTCAAAAACTCAGGGCGATTCTGAAGCGCAGCTGTATAGACACTGTTCATTCCTGGGATAGAGGCCAGAGCCATCTGGTCAGTTGTGCTTGGAATAGCGATGTCGAAAGCTTCTTCACTGGTAATCTGCAGGAGTTCCTTCAACTGTCGTTTATAGTTTTTAACGTTACTTTCAGCCTGCACGATGTTAAACTCATCTTGTGCTCTCTGTGCTGTAAGTTGTGCTAAGTCTGCTTGGCTCATCTTGCCAATTTTTACCATTTCCTTACCACGCTCTTCGTTTTGAACACTCGATAGATAACTTTCTTTGTTTACGTTGATAGCCTCTGTAGAGTAAAGTATCTGTACGTAAAGTTGAGCTATCTGTTTTTGCAGGTTGAGGGCTTGTGCTGTCGAATCGAGTTGTGCCGCTTCCTTTGCCAGCTTGTTCAGTTTCACCTGATTTCTATTTTTGTTACCGTTCCAAATCGTGTAATTGCCCATCACACTATAGCTGCCATTGTAATATACCTTGTCGATGGAAGCTTTGCTGAAACCTTCTCCACTGATTCCATTAGAAACCCAAGGCGTATAGTTTACACTTTGATTGGTGCTGGCAGAGAGCGATGGCAGAAGCGCAGACTTTGATTGCAGATAGTCCTCCTGAGCTGAAGCTTTTGTGAGTTGAGTCTTCTGCAGTTGAATGTTGTTAGCCAGTGCGTAACTGATACAATCCTGCAGTGACCATTGCTTAGCTTGTACAGCGATAGGAGCCGACATGATGATCAGCGCTACCGCCATGTTTTTAAAACTTGCGTTCATACTCTTTTTACTTTTTGTTTTCATCTTTACAGATCTCTTTGCATCTGTTCTGATTAAATGTGGATTAATGTTCTTATTTTCCATAATTGCAAATCTTAATAGGATACATCATTTTTAGATTTGACGTAAGCGTCGCCTATAAAGTTGCAACTGATATGTGTTTTTGATTAAAAACGTGATGATAGGTTTAACATTCTCATTTATCTTTAACAATCCTTTTCATAGAGAAAGATTTCTTTTACTTTTCCACATTAATTTATTTATATTTCTCAAAAAAATGTTTCTTCTTTCGTTATCTTCGCTGAAATTGTGTAACTTTGCAGAAAAATTTTAAGAAAGGAATAAAATAAATGCCGTTAAGAATACCAGATAAGCTTCCAGCTATCGAACTGCTGAAGCATGAGAATATATTTGTGATGGACGAAAGTCGTGCGCATAAACAGGAGATTCGTCCGTTGAAAATCTGTGTGCTCAATTTGATGCCCCTCAAGATTACGACAGAGACAGATCTCGTTCGTCTTCTGTCGAATACTCCTCTTCAGTTAGAGGTTTATTTTATGAAGTTGAAAAGTCACACGCCGAAGAATACTCCAATAGAGCACATGATGATGTTCTACAAGGATTTTCAGGAACTTTCCAAACAGAAGTTTGATGGAATGATAGTTACAGGTGCTCCTATCGAAACGATGGCTTATGAAGAGGTAGAATATTGGCCTGAAATCAAAGAGATTTTTGATTGGGCCCGTACCCATGTTACTTCAACACTCTATATCTGCTGGGGTGCCCAGGCTGGTCTTTATCATTTCTATGGTGTTCCTAAGTATCCTTTAGAGAAGAAGATGTTTGGTATTTTTAAGCAGAAGCCTCTCGATTTGTCTCAGCCAATCTTCCGCGGTTTCGATGATATCTTTAATATGCCTCATAGTCGCCATACAGAGGTAAGACGTGAGGATATTGAAAAAGTGCCAGGACTTGACATCATTGCCGAATCGCCTGAAAGCGGTGTCAGCATTGTGATGGCCAGAAACGGCCGCGAATTCTTTGTGACGGGTCATCTTGAGTATGCGCCAAACACGCTGGATAAGGAATATAAACGTGATGTGGGCAAGCGTGATGATGTAGAACTGCCAAAAAATTATTATTATCATGACGATCCGAACGAAGAACCTCTGGTGACATGGCGTGCTCATGCCAACCTCTTCTATAGTAATTGGATCAACTATTATGTTTATCAGGAGACTCCTTACAATATTGACGAAATCAGTTAATTAGTGAAGGAGTTGGATGATTTCGAGATAGATTTCTTATGCAAACATTAGAATTATTGGCGCCTGCCAAGAACTTGGAATGTGGTATTGCTGCCATTGATCATGGTGCAGATGCCGTATATATTGGTGCACCTCGTTTTGGTGCACGAGCAGCAGCAGGCAATTCGCTGGAAGATATCAGACAGTTGTGTGATTATGCTCATCAGTTTGGAGCAAAGGTTCATGTTACAGTGAATACTATCATCTATCAGGATGAGATGTTGGATACGCTTAAGATGATCCAGCAACTTGATGAGATTGGTGTTGATGCACTTTTGCTGCAGGATATGGGTGTGCTTACTGAGGTGAGGGCGCAGAATTTGTGGAGTAGAGAATTGCATTCCAGTACCCAGTGTGATGTACGAACTCCAGAAAAGGCGTATTGGCTTACCACGTTAGGTTTCAAACGTATTGTTCTGGCTCGTGAGCTTTCGCTCGATGAAATCAAGGCGATCCATCAGGCGATTCCTGATAGAGAAATAGAGGTCTTTGTACATGGAGCGCTCTGCGTAAGCTATTCGGGTGTATGTTATGCTTCAGAGAAGTGTTTCGGGCGCTCTGCTAATCGTGGAGAATGTGCACAGTTCTGTCGTATGAAGTTTGATCTGCTCGATTCCAATGGTCAGGAGATAGAACATCAGCGTTATCTGTTGTCTCTCAAGGATCTTTGTCAGCTTGATCATCTTAAGGATCTTGCTGATGCTGGAGCTACTTCGTTCAAGATAGAAGGAAGATTAAAAGATATCAACTACGTCAAGAATGTGGTGGCTGCCTATAGCAGTCAACTCGATGCAATCGTAAAAGCTGAACCGCGTAAGTATCGCCGTGCATCGGTGGGACATGTTCAATATAATTTTACACCTAATCTGAAGAAGACTTTCAATCGTGGCTTTACCCATTATTTCCTGAATGGGCGACAGCCGGATATTGCTTCTTTCGATACACCGAAAGCTATCGGCGAGTTTGTGGGGAAGGTTAAGGAAATACGTGGCAACATTTCTTTCAACGTAGCCACAGTAGCCAGCTTTAAAAATGGCGATGGACTGTGTTTTATCAATGATGACCGTGAGTTGGAAGGCTTTCGTGTGAACAGAGTAGAGGGCAATCGCCTCTATCCATTTGGAATGCCTGAACATATGCGTCCGGGCATGGCTCTTTATCGTAATAACGATCGGGCTTTCGAGGCTTTGCTGGCTCGTAAGTCTGCTGAACGTAAAATCTATATTGTCATAGAAATGGAGCCTGTGATAGGTAATAAGTTCAGGGAAGAGCCACAGGGGGTAAAGGCTGTTGTCAACATCATGAAGACGAAAGAGGCTGATGGTGGCTTGATTTATCAGGTGGCTGAGGTGTTTAAAGAGTTGAAACTCGAAAAGGCGAAACGCCCGCAAGGCGAAAATATAAAGGCTCAGATGAGCAAACTGGGCGATACGATTTACGAAGCTTACCAGGTAGAACTTCTGAAGGGAATGGAGACATACTTTGTTCCGAACAGTATTCTCACTGCTATCCGGCGTGAATTGATAGATGAACTTACCAAGGCAAATCAGAAACAGCTTGATAAGTCGTTGTGGGGTGGATGGGATAGAACCTTGTTCAACAATGGTTTTGGATTCAGTCAGCCCGGTGAGCACCGACTTACGAAAGAGGAATTTACTTGGCAGCCGGAATACGGAAAATGGGGATATCTCTATAATATAGCTAACTATGATGCAAGAGATTTTTATCAGATTCATGGTCTGTCGCCAGTAGTTCCGGCATTTGAGTTGGGTAAGAATATTCCTTCTGCATGGAATGCTAAGACCCAGGAAGAATATGATGAGAATATAGAAAAAGACAAGGCAAACCGAAGTATGCAACCTAAGTTTACCAACGAAAGGGGAGAATCGCTCCTGATGCAGTGTCGCCATTGTATCCGCTATTCGTTGGGCTACTGTGTGAAGCGTGGAGGCAAGAAACCATCCTGGAGAGAGCCTCTCTTCCTGCAGTTGGGTGACGGTCGTCGTTTCCGTCTGGAGTTTGCATGCAACGAATGTCAGATGAACTTATATAGTGAGAAATAAATGAAAAAGAAATGGACGATACAGATTCTTTGTATGCTGGGCATCCTCTTGATGTTCAGCAGTTGTTATCATCGCCGTGCTCATCACCAGATGCATGCAGCTATGGTAGAGTACAGTAATAAACAACTCGATTCCATTTCGTTTTCTACTACCCATCATTATACCAACAAATTCAATTTTCTGGTATTCAAGGATTCCCTGGAATTGATAGCGCAACAGCCTGAAGAATTTTTGAGCAATTTGCCTATCGACTCCTTCGCCGTCCAAAAGAACTGCCTGCTGGTGGTTACGGATATTCGTATGGTTCCTCAGGATTCCATAGATTCAGTTTGGGTGCAGTTGGCAACAGAAGATAATCAGTTTGGCTGGACCCGTGAGTCCCGTCTGCTGCCGAAGGTTGTGCCCGATGATCCTATTTCAGAGTTCATTATGACCTTCAGCAATACTCACTTGCTCATCTTCATGGTTATCATTATTCTCATAGCCGTAGCCTATACAGTTCGTAAGATTTTCCATAGCAATGGTAAACTGGTTCATTTTAATGATATTGATTCACCATATCCTACAGCGTTGGTGCTTATTGTTTCGATATCAGCAACCTTCTATGCAACCATTCAGTTGTTTTTGCCAGAAGTATGGCGTCATTTTTATTTTCATCCTACGCTCAATCCTTTTGCCGTACCGCCTATACTGGGCTTTTTCCTGGCTACAGTCTGGGCGATACTGATAGTAGGATTAGCTTGTGTTGATGAGGTGAAACACCGTTTGCCGGCAGGTGATGCAGTTCTGTATCTGGGTGGTTTAGTGGGTGTTTGCGCCATTGATTACATCATTTTCAGTGTTACTACCTTATATTATATAGGTTATTTGTTGCTCGTAGCCTATATATGGTTTGCCATACGGGTTTATCTGTTTCCTCATAAATAAGGATAGGGGGTGCAGAAAAAAATATGTACCTTTGCACCCGTTATGAAAAGAATAGTATTTTATAGTAAAAAGAGCGTATGCATTGGTTTGGCAGCGGTAGCGTTGCAGGCTAGTGCTGCGGATAACGAAAGGGCTACTTGCTCTGACCTGTCATTGGGTACGAGTGAAAAGTTTGCAGAAGCTAACGGCTTGCTGGCTGATAGCAGCCGAGTTTATGACATTGATGAAGTTGTGGTTGTTTCGCAGCCTAAGGAGAATTTCCGTCTTCGTCAACAGCCTCTCAGTAGCACTTCCTTTGGTTCTTATCAGATGCAGCGATTAGCTTCTCGCGATTTGCGCGAACTTTCCTGCTATGTTCCTAATTTTGTGATGCCCAACTATGGCTCGCGTTTTACCAACGCCATGTATGTGCGTGGTATTGGAAGCCGTATAAACAGTCCGGCTGTAGGAATTTATCTTGACGGAATTCCAGTGTTGAGCAAGGCTGCTTTCAATCTTCACCATTATCAGACCAGCCGTATAGATATTCTCCGTGGTCCACAGGGAACACTCTATGGTCAGAATTCTGAAGGTGGTTTGGTGCGCATCTATTCACGCGATGCTTATGATAGCAAGGGCACCTACGTTAATCTGGGATTGGGTTCTCATTTCTATCGTAATGTAGAAGCGGCTCATTATATGAAGCTTTCACCTCGTATCGCATTAGGGGTAGCTGCTTTTTATGATGGACAGAAGGGATTCTTCCATCGTGCAGGAACTAGCGATTATGCCGACAATTATGATGAGGCAGGCGGTAAGTTTAATCTTAAGTTTCGTTTTGATAGAGGATGGAGCATGGATTTGCTAGCCAATTACCAATTTGTCTATCAGCATGCATTTCCTTATGGTCAGTTGGATTTAAACAGTGGCAAGGCTGCATTACCAAATACAACATTCCCTGGGCTTTATCGCCGCAACATGCTGCTTTCGGGTGTCAATCTTCGTCATGAAGGAGCGAAATGGGATTTTGCTTCTACTACCAGCTATCAGTTCCTGGATGACAATATGAAGATGGATCAGGATTATCTTCCTGAAGATTATTTGAGCTTGCAGCAAGACCAGTTGCAGAATTCTATCACTCAGGAGTTCACATTTAAGAGTCGTCAGCCTTTCTTCGGCTTCTGGCATCTTACACAGGGTGCATTCTTCTCCCATGTGTGGTTGAAGACAAATGGTCCTGTAAAATTCGGTTCAGCATTGACGAAGCCTATCAGTAACCTTATCCAGGGTCAGATGCAGCAGGCAATGCCTCCGGCAATGGCTAGCGGAGTTTCTGTCAATGTAGATATGGGAGCTCCGGGTTTGTTCCATACTCCTCAGAGCAATTTGGGTCTCTATCACGAGAGTACGTTTGATCTTTCTTCCCGTTTGAAAGCAACGCTTGGTTTGCGTTACGATTTCATGCATACAAGTATTCATTACGATACTTATGCTTATATGGCGATAACAGCTAAGGTGATGGGCAAGGAGGCTACTCGTACTTTGCGTTCAATGCTCGACCGCAAAACGGGTGATGATTACAACCAGCTCTTGCCAAAATTTGGCTTAAGTTACCAGCTTGATGAGCAGGGTAGCAATGTTTATGCCACGGTGAGCAAGGGCTATCGTGCAGGCGGTTATAATATCCAGATGTTCAGTGACATCTTGCAGACCGAACTGAATGCTAACCGTCAGCATGCGATGCGAGGCGATTATGACGTTCCTCATACCGATGAAGATTATGATAGGGTGAACCAGACTATTGCCTTTAAGCCGGAAACCTCATGGAATTATGAGGTAGGAACGCATCTTAATCTTTTTGATCATCGTCTTCATTTCGATTTGAGTGCCTTCTATATGCAGGTTCGCAATCAGCAACTCTCTGTGATGGCAGGAACCTATGGCTTTGGCCGAATGATGGTTAATGCAGGTAAGAGTCACAGTTGTGGTATTGAAGCTGCGCTCAAGGGGCAGGCTTTCGACGGTGCTTTTGATTGGGGTGTAAACTATGGTTTTACACGCGCCGTATTTGATGAATATACTGATGGCGAGGGTGATAAGACAGTGAATTATAAGGACAAGAAGGTTCCTTATGTTCCTCAGCATACGATAGCAGCCATGGCTGACTATCATTTAGGACAGTTTACCTTCGGATTGAATATGAATGCGCAGGGCAAGACTTATTGGGATAATGCCAATACCTATAGCCAGAAGATGTATTTTGTGATGGGTGCGCATTGTGATATTGATTTCAGTAAGATGAGCATCAGTATCTGGGGTAAAAACCTCACAGATACTAATTACAATACCTTTGCTGTTGATAATGCAGTAACAAAAAAGAAACAGTATTTTGCCCAGCGTGGCAATCCTTTCCAATGTGGTGTTGATCTGAAATTCCACTTTTAGGATTAAATAGAAAAGGAGTTCCGGCATTCTGAAATGCTAGAACTCCTTTTCTTTTTAATCTCATTTATCTCCTTCCTTTATTTTAATTTTCCATATCCTACCAGCCGGTCGGTGCGGTCGCTCTGAGCCCGATAGTAAACCAGTACATTGTATTTGTTCTGGGTCTGGTAGAAATTTCCTTCTGATGGGAGCAGCCTGATGCTTCCGTCCTCCATCTTCATAAGATACTGATAACTGTAATAACCTTGCTTCATGAAGAGACGTGCGTGATAGGTTTTCGTCATTTCATCATATTCCATCCGGTATTCGGGGAGGAAACGGCCGTAGGTCCAATCTGCGTTCAGATAAACATCGCCTGGCAGTTTTGGAGCTTTCAGGGTAAAGTGAATCTGTGCATATTCGCAGGTGTTGTTGTTTTCTACGTTGTCGCTGTTGCGGATATAAAACGAACCTTTGGCAGCTTCGTCGTAAACGTAATTGGGGCGAGGGCTGTCGGTCATTACCTTTACCTGATAGTCGCTTCCATCCCAATCTATAGCGTCTATTCCCATGGTTGGATGATCGGTATCCAGAAACTCAAACTTTCTGTATTCATTGCCCGCATCGAAAATCAGAGCTCTTACATGTTGCCAATTCATTTTCCCCGCACTCAGGTAGTCGGGTTTAGGGTTGATGACAGCATTGTCCCATCTTCCGTTCTGAAGCACTACGATGTTCAGCTGGTTGGGATGAGTGATTCTCAGCTGGCTGTGATCCAGTTCCATTTTCAGTTGCTGGTGGTCCTTCTGGATATCTATATCTGTTGTTGAAGTAGCTTCTATCTTCAGTTTAACCAATGGCTGAGGCTCTGTAATCATCCAGCAGGCTGTAAACATTTTGCCTTCTTCCTCGTTTTCCGCATTGTCGTCATAAACCGTCAGTCTGTAGTTGCCGCTCATGGTAAGTTGGCAGTCGGCATTGGGAATTGCCAGATGATAATGAGTGTAAGGATGATTGGTGTTGATGGATTGCTTTACATCTTCAATAATCTGATTGCCGTTGAAGCCTCTCATATAGTCGCTTTCAAAGAGCGAAGAAGATACGTTCCAGTTTGCATCACAATGTTCAATCTTGTAGCTGTACCGATGATAATCGTGCGTCATGTCGTCAAAATCGATATGGATAGGTTCTCCGTCCAGTGACGATACTGGGAGCGATAACCAGTTCGTTCCGCCTACAACCTGTAGGGTTCTGATGCGCTGGTTGAATATCTCGTGCTGCTGCGCCCAGGCAGGATAGGTAAACAGAAAGAGAAGGGAGATGACAGTGTATAATAGTTTCATATGGCTCCGTACGTATATATAAAAAAATAACTTGCAGTAGCCTTTTGATAAAGAACTAAATGCAAGCTTAAACAATCTAAATTAATACATGAAAACACTTTTGTAGTCGATAGGGGAATCGAACCCCTATGCCAAGATTGAGAATCTTGTATCCTAACCATTAGATGAATCGACCATTCAAAAAATCTCTATTGGTCTCCCGACTTATAGAGACTTATAAATCTTATACCATGAAAAACACATGTAGTCGATAGGGGAATCGAACCCCTATGCCAAGATTGAGAATCTTGTATCCTAACCATTAGATGAATCGACCAACGATACATTTTTGTACGATAGCTTGCGGAAGGTGGGGGATTCGAACCCCCGGTACGGTAACCCGCACGGCAGTTTAGCAAACTGCTGGTTTCAGCCACTCACCCAACCTTCCAGTCGGATTCTTAACCGAATCAACCAAGCATCGTTCTCAAATGCGAGTGCAAAGGTACTACTTTTTTCTGATTCTACCAAATCTTTTTGCAACTTTTTTTCGATAAAAATGCATTTTCTTTGTAACTCCCACATTATCAGGGGTTGTTTTCTTTTAGTATTATGAGTGTTTTATTCCTAAAACGAGCAGAGGCGGATTTCTTTCTCAGAAATCCGCCTCTTGTAAAAGAAAGGGCCGCTCGATGATGTGATGAAACTCCGAATGTATAAACATTTGAGAGTCCTCCGCCTTTGTAATCCACCGGCTTTTCAGCTTACCTGCCTGCTGCAGTTTATGTGGCCCGCCATGAGCAAGAGAATGTCCTCTCGGTTTCAATAGTGTAATTTGATGAGTATCCCGATCGAACCGAAACGACCCTTATTCATTCTAGCACCCATGCATCATCACGATGCAACGGTGCAAACATCTTAGTCATTATTTGATAATGCAAAGATAATGCAATATTTTGAAACTACCAAATGTTTTAGCTGTTTTCTTCGAATATTTTTTCGAAATATTTTCTCAACTCTGTTTTGTCCTCTATGATATTGCGCAGTTCGTTGAGCGCTTTTTCGTTAGGGGAGTTGGGAATCCATAACCTGATGTATCCGTTTCTTGAATATTTCTCGTCCATGTGTTGGCTGAACCGCTCCCATTGATGCTCCTTGTCATCATCTGGATTATTTTCTTTGCCATACTGTATGCCGCGCAGAAAAATTTCGTGAACATCAATATCGCGATCGGCTTCTGCCACAATCTTGCCATAGATACTGCGAGGCTGACGGCTAGATGAAGCCCGATGGTCCTCAACAGCTTCTTTCATAATTTTGATCTGTTCTTTATTGAACCAGCGCTTCAGTCTTGAATCTGCCTGCAGAATCTTACCGCTGGTAATATGATGAATGGCACGCGGACCGCTCATCCCCAGGTCGTGGTAAGCGGCTATTACATACACCATATCGATGTCGGCTCCGGTTACCGGAACCAGTTTCAGAGAGTTTCTGATGACTCGGGTAACATGTCTGAGTCCATGACTTTCGCCAAAAGCATTATATTTGGGGAGAATCTGTTTCTCCACAAAGTCCATGATTTCGAGATTTACCTGTTGCTTCATAGATATTCCTCCACTTTATTTATATAATAAGGTACGCGCGTACATTATTAATAGTTTATTATTGTTCAGTTCGCCATTCCGATGATGATCAGGGATGATACAATGCCGAAACAGAAGATGTTCAGAGCTGTTTTGCCTAGAATTCTGTTAAGTTCTCTGCCTTCGCCTATCTTTTTCATCTCCATATAGGTTCTGTTGTGCAGAATGATATAGAGTGCTGCAAGCGGCAGGAACATGCTGCTGGCTTCATGCTGAAATACTTCGTAGATGGTGACACCTATTATGGTAATGATGCCCAGATTGCCCAATGTGCAGTATAACCGCTCGGCATTCTTCTTTCCTATGTGAACCACAAGAGTCTTCTTGCCGGCTCTCAGGTCGTTGTCATGATCGCGGTAATTGTTCAGAATGAGCAGCGTATCAACTACCAGTCCGCAGGCTGCAGATACGAGAACTGCTTCCATGCTTACTCCCTGTATGGTTTCGGGCATTACGAGATAGTATGTGCAGCATACGGGTACAATGCCGAAGAAGAGCAGTACCAGAAAATCGCCCATGCCCAGATAGCTGAGACAGGTAGTATAGAGAAAACAGAAGACTACGCAACAGATGCCTACGATAACCATTTCCCAACCTCCGAAAAGAACCAGCGGAAGCCCTATGGCACAGCCCAGAAGGGTAGTGAGGATGATTCCCCATTTCATGGCTCCCAATGTTATCCAGCCTTCAGCGCAGGCACGTTTCGGTCCCAGCCGGGTTTCGTCGTCATTACCATGCTTGAAGTCGAAATAATCATTCACCAGATTGCTGTCTATCTGCATCACCCATGCAAAGAGCAGGCAGAGTAGGGCTGGCAATGTCTGTATCTGCTGAGCGTCTTTATAAGCCAGCGCAATACCCAATAAAACAGGAACAGCCGCCGCCGTCAGAGTCTTCGGGCGAGCGGCTAGATACCATGCTTTTATAGAATTTGTTTCTATCATATTCTGAAAAGATTAAAATTGAATCTCCTGAAATTCTTAAGGAAAGTCAGAAAGATTAATTGAAGAAGTTCCAACTTACTCCAATACGGAACACTCTTTCGTTCATCGGATAATGAGGAGCGAAAAAGTAGTTCTTGTCGCCCTGTCCTGCATTGATGTGGCTCATCATTACGAAGAAACGGGTGTGCTTGATGTGAACGTTGGCGTAAACATTGACGATAGGATAGTTGCCTATCTTTACGTTGTTCTCGCCGTTGCCCTGTACCGTATACTGTCCCATATAAGGTGAATAGTCGGGAGCTTCATAGCTTGTAAAGTAGCGCATGTCAGCACCCAGGTCTACGTTCAGCACCTTTACTACCTTGAACTTGATGTAGAGGTTGGTGTAGGCATTGAAGGCTGGTACTGGCAGAACACTCTCCTTGCTTGAGTGCTGGTAGGTAAACTGGTTTTCCCAGTTCAGAATGCCCAGTCTGAAGTTCTGCTCCAGTTGTGCTGTCAGCAGGTTGATTCCTCCGCTTTCCTGCATCGGTGTTACCATGACTCCTGTTCGCAAACCTTTTTCTGTAATGTCATAGCTTTGCGAGAAGTAGGTGTAGTTCTTGATTTCATCTACAGCCACTCTCAGCTTGGTGCGTGTCTTAGGGAAGGAGAGCGTACCCATGATGCGGGTATGGATGGTCTTGTCGAGATCATTCTCCCACCACAGATGGCGGGCGTGATAGTTGCGGTAATAGAACGATGGGGTTTCTCTATGGAAGAAAGCATCGCCTCTTACCTGAAGCGTGTCGCCCAGGAATGGGATGTTCACGTCTACATTACCATCTATGGCAAGGGTTCCGGCGTCAACACCCGTCAGTCCTATTTCTGCTACGGCATTGTAGTGGAGTGTCTTGCCTTTCTGCTTGCTCAGCTGTCCGCCTACGCTCAGTGCATGCTCGTTGTATTTTTCGAAACCACCTTCCATGGTTGGCAGTTCATAGTGACGGAGGTCGTAGCTGGCGAAAGCCTTCAAGCCTGCCTTTGCCCATTTATTGAAACCTTCAAGCATGGCAATGGCGAAGGTATTCTTCATGTGCCAGTGCTTGGTCTGGTCGTAGATGGAGTCGCCGGTCAGCCTGCCTGCATCGTAATATTCTTTCAGATAATAGTCGGCTGGGGTCTGATAAGCTTCGTAAATACGGCGATAGTTGTCAAACTTTACCGTATGGATGAAACTCGTTACCGGAACATATTCGCTCTTGTAGAAAAGCGAGTCTTCGGCATTTTTCTTCTGGATGGCCAGCAGACTGTCGGCTGCGGCTTTTCCGTTTACTGCGATTCGGGTACTGTCGTTCCTGATGTCCTTTGCGGCTGAGTCTTTAGCCGGTTCATCGCCTGCAATCTTGGCTCCGTCAGGCCGGCCGCTGAATTTAGCTCTCTGCTGTTTGTCGTAGGCTTTCTCATCAAATTTCTTGCCTTGTTCCTTGGCTTTCTTTCTGGCTTCTTCCTTCGCATTCTCTTCAGCATTTTCCTTTTTCGAAGCCATGGCAAATTTCTTTGCCTTGATTTCTTCTTCGGTCATCTTTACCTTGCGGCTGAAACCTACGTTATAGCGGTGGGTAAAGAAGATGTGCTGGTTGTCCAGTCGGTTCCAGTTCTGTTCCAGAACGGTAGGAATTTCATTGGTGGCAAACGATTCGGTATAGATTTCCGGATGTTTGATGTAATCATCGTTGGTAATACCGCCGTTCTCGGTCATCTTCTCATGATTGGTACTGAAGAGGAGATGTGCCTGATAGCGGTCGCCCAGGTAAGATGCCCACATGGTGTATTTAAAGTGGCTGGTACTCTGGGCGTTATAATATCCTCTGCCATACTTGTAGTCGAATCTGAAACCGGCGCCTAGCCTTTTGTTGGCATTTACTGCAAATATGGCCTTGAAGTCGTCTTCTCCCGTCACCTTGTCGCCGCAGCTGTTCAGTGTTATGTTCGTGATAGGTGAGTAGGTGTTGGTGAAGTGGAAGTCGCTTACCGGGTTTACGATATAATCGTAGGGCTCTGTAAAGATGAAGTTGCCCTGCGTGTTGCGGCGGTCGATGAAGATTCGGTTCAGTCGGGCAGTACCCATGTTTCCGAGGGTATTGTATTCGCCTCTCAGTCCTTCCGTGAAGGTTGAGTTCATGTACATGTGCTGCAAGGTGTCTACTACCGCAGCCTTTGTGTCGCCGAAGCGTTCGTCTACAGTCCATACCCTGATGCCTTTCGGAATCTCCTTGTCTGAGCCCAGTGAATCGGTGTTCACCTTGCGGTTGGTTTGAGGACGGAACTGCGAATCTTCGTTATAGTTAAAATCGTTTTGTGCCGCAACCGGGAGGGTCGCAGCACAAAATAGGAGTGATGAGAATATAATTTTCTTCTTCTTCATTATTTCTTAAATAGTCGGATACATACTTCGGCAATCTTGAGCACTACACCCACGATGAGTACGATGTAGGCGATATTGCGGCTTTCTTCCAGCTGGGTCCAGAGTATTACCCCCACGATGGCGAGCAGCATGAAGGCGATGTTGAGATAGTTGCGCACCTTCAGCATGTTGTTCTGGTCGCTGTAGGCCAATGGGCGGAGCCGGCGGTGCTGTGGTCTTACGGCGTAGCTGGTAGGCTGCTTCTGTTCAGTCTGTTCTGCTCCCTGCTCAGCTGTAGGCTGGGCTGTAGCGTTTTCAGGCTGCTGTGCCTCGTTCTGTTGTATCTTGTTGTCTGTATTCTGATTATCCATTTTTCTTCAACTTATTGTTTTACTAATGCTGCTAACTCTGCGAATATCTGATCCTTGCGGTCGATGGTGCATCTGCGGAACTTTCCGAAGATTTTTGCCAGGTCGTTCTGCTTCTTGTTGAGCGCAATCTTGTCGCTGATTACCTCTTCTGCAGGTTCCTTGAAACCGGTACTTCTTCCTTCCTCGTAGTTGTAGATGATGCGGCAGAGCGAGAGATTCAGATGATTGTCTGAAATCCTGGCTATCAGCTGGTATTTGAATTCCGTGCGGTCGAGCGAGATGAATGACTGGCTGAAAACGAGCCATTCGTCCATCGTGTTGGCGATGATGTGTTCAGCATCGTTTACCAATGCTACTCGGCTTGCTATGTTCTGCTTGTTATGTGTCAGTTCACTCATGTATTTTAATACGATGTCGTAAATCTGCTTGGCAGTTTTTCCGTTAGCATCCGTATCGAGTGTGAATTCTATCTTGTTTTCATCATTATATGTGATGGCGCCTGCCAGATATTTCATATCCACTTTGGCTGTTGTACCATTTGCCAGCTTGTTGGCAGGCTTGGCAGCCTCCTTTGGCTTAGCGGCTACGGCAACAGGAATCGCCCATCCCGTGGTTGATGTGGTTGGTTCCTTTACAACAACTGGTTCTGGCTCAGTAGCATTACCTTTTTTTGCTTCCGCCTTTTTTGCTTCAGCTTCAGCCTTGGCGCTTGCAGCGTTGATGCTGTCGGCCTGAGCCTTCAGTTTGGCAGCCTGTGCTTTTATCTTAGCCACTTCTAGTGCCTTCTTGGCAGCTTCCAACTGTTTCTGTGCCTGTTCCAGCTGCTGCTCTTCAGTCAGCACGGTTTGGGCCTGTGCAGTCATCAGCGGGAGGAGCATAAATATGGGGATGATGATTTTTTTCATGTCGAATTGTTTTTATGAAACTATAAAATGACGGTTCCTTTAGGGGAACTTAGCGGAAGATGAGGGATTCAAACCCCCGATACCCGGAAGAGGGTATACCGGATTTCGAGTCCAGCGCATTCGGTCACTCTGCCAATCTTCCTTTTTATTTTATCAGATGCAAAAGTAATACATTTTTTGCATCTGACAAAATATTGCTGTTATTTTTTAACTATATTAACCCCGCTTTATAGGATTTTATACTATAGTTTTTACTGTTGCTGCAGAAATCTGTCGGCCTCGATGGCAGCCTTGGCTCCCGAGCCTGCGGCAACAATACCTTGGCGGTAGATTGGGTCGGCCACATCGCCTGCTGCGAAAACACCCGGAATGTTGGTGGTGGCAGTACCTGGCACTACTTTGATGAAGCCTTGCTCGTCGAGATCTATCTGTCCCTTGAAGAGGTCGGTGTTAGGCTTATGTCCGATAGCCAGGAAGAATCCGTCGATGCTGATGTCAAACTTCTCTTCGTTGGCTTCGCCTTTGTGGCGCACGAGATGAGCACCTTCTACACCGTTCTCACCGAAGAGCCCCAGCGTATTGGTTTCGAACAGAATCTCGATGTTCTCCTTGTTCTTTACACGCTGTTGCATGATTTCTGAAGCACGGAGATATGGCTTGCGCACAATCATGTAAACCTTCTTGGCAAGTCCGGATAGATACATGGCCTCTTCGCAGGCAGTATCGCCACCGCCCACTACGGCTACGGTGCGCTTGCGGTAGAAGAATCCGTCACAGGTAGCGCAGGCTGAAACGCCCTGTCCGCGATATTTCTCTTCATCGGCAAGACCCAGATATTTGGCAGATGCACCTGTGGCGATGATCACGGTTTCTGCCTCAATCTCGTTGTCGCGCTCATCGGTAAGATGAAAAGGGCGTGAACTGAAATCTGCCTTCACGATGCTCCCGTCTCTCATTTCGGCTCCGAATCGGGTTGCCTGTTCCTTCATGTCCATCATCATCTGTGTTCCGTCTACGCCGTTAGGATAGCCCGGAAAGTTTTCTACCTCTGTGGTGATGGTGAGCTGTCCGCCCGGCTGCATACCTGAATAGAGTACTGGCTGCAGGTTGGCTCTGCCGGCATAAATGGCAGCAGTATATCCTGCAGGACCGCTACCTATAATTAATGTCTTTATCTTTTCCATTTTAATCTTATAGTTATATTTTTGTTTCCGATGGCTAGAAATGAGCCATTTTCTTTGCAAAGGTACATCAAAACAATGAGAAATCAAAATAAAAATACAATATTTTTCTTTTCTTGCATAAATTATTGCTTTCGTTTGAAGAATTATTGTTATCTTTGCACCCGAAAATAAGATGCTCCGGAAAGAACATCAATTAGAAGAAACGAAAAATATTTACTTGATATATGAATCAGATTAAGAAGATTGTACTGACGGGTGGACCTTGTGCGGGCAAGACTACCGCTATGGTTAAGGTGATTGAACATTTCTCCAGTCTCGGCTATAAGGTCTTTACCATTCCCGAGGTTCCAACCATGTTCACCCAGGCGGGCATGAATTATCTCACCTCCAACAAGGATTTTTTCTTTGAGGGCGAGAAGGCTACTTTCCAGACTCAGATCAACCTGGAAGACAGTTTCCTGCGTATGGCTGAAACATTGCAGCAGCCTGTCATCATCGTCTGCGATCGTGGTACGATGGATATTTCTACCTATCTCACTCCCGATTTCTGGCACCGCATCATCTCTGAAGCGGGTTATACGGATGCCCAGCTTCGCGACCGCTATGATGCTGTGCTGCATCTGGTGAGTGCTGCTGATGGTGCCGAGCAGTTTTATACTACAGCCAACAATGCGCAGCGCCTGGAGAAGGCCGATGAAGAAGGACTGAAGATAGCGCGCGAGTTGGACAAGAAGATTGTTTCTGCATGGAAGGGTCATCCTCATCTCAGGGTAATCAATAACCACGAAGATTTCAACAACAAGCTGAACCGTGTGCTCAAGGAGATAAGCAATGTGCTTGCCATTCCGCAGCCGATAGAGGAGGAGCGAAAATATATCGTGAAGCTGACGGGCGAGGTTCCTAATGCGATAGACAGCGATATTGTTCAGACTTATCTTACGGGTGAGCCGGGTAGCGAGATTCGTCTTCGCCGTCGCGGTTTCGAGGGAGGCAAGTATGTGTATGTTCACACCACCAAGAAGCGTATTTCAGACAATGAGCAGATAGAGACCGAGCGACAGATTAATGCCAATCTTTACGAGAGTATGCTTCAGCAGGCTGACCCTTACCGCCAGCGCATTCATAAGCATCGCAAGAGTTTTATCTGGAAGGGCCAGTATTTCGAGCTCGACGAGTTTCTTGAGCCGGTTTCCGACCTGATGATTCTTGAAACCCGCGGCATTTCTGCCAACGAGAGTGTGAAGTTTCCTCCTTTCATTCAGGTGCTGGAGGATATTACGGGCAACAGCAAATATTATAATTATAACATAGCGCTGAAGCGGTAAAATCAGCCGAAAATGTAAAAAGTTACAGAGATAATTCATATTCTCCGTAACTTTTTACATAAACCACTCACTTTTGGTGTTATTGAGTTTCATCATTCTATTTTCTCCTTTATCCGTTGTACTTGAACACCTTGACCATTTCCTTGTCGCCACCCACAAGCTGGCTACATCTGTTCAGCATTCCGGTGTCTGAGAAACCGCATTTTTCCATGACTCTTCCTGATGCAGGATTGCCTGTGAAATGGTCTGCCCAGATGTTTTCGAAATGCTTCTCGTTGATGCAGTAGTCAAGCATCAGCTTCAAGGCTTCGGTGCAGATTCCTTGGTTCCAAAATGGCTTTCCTACCCAATAGCCCACCTCACAGTCGTTTTCTCCGATAGGGATGTTGCTGGTTTCATGGGTGTAGTAGCCGATGCAGCCGATAGCCTCGCCAGTCTCTTTCAACACAATCGCCCATGTCGTGTCATTATGGAAGAATGTCCGGATTATCTCCCGACTTTCTTCTACAGACTTATGCGCCGGCCATCCAGCACGTGGTCCTACGTCAGGGTCGGAGGCGTACTTGAAGAGCGCCTCTGCATCTGATTCCTGCCAATATCGAAGTAAAATTCTTTCTGTTTCCATCAGATTATTTCAATGAAATTCTTCGTTCTTTATTTTGTTATCTACTGAACTTTCGCCCACACGCCCTGAACCAACGGTCACCGGCCGAAGGGAAAGGTAAAGGGCAGAAGCCCGTATTTGAACCACATACGAAAGTTCAATTATTAATTTTTAAGGCAAAGATAATAAAAAAAGGGAAAATGAGCAAAAAAATGATGATTTTTTACTCGTTTCCCTTTAACTTTCTTTGGAAATCCTTAATGACCTTAATGACCGTGACCTTAATGACCGGATTTCTCTGTTTTCTTTATCCCATGCAGCTCGTTACTCCGAGCGTAGTAGCGATAGCGGTCAGTATGCTGATAGCTATCTGCAGAATTGTTTTCCAAGTGTTCGCTTTCATTTTTTTTTTGAATGTTGAGTGTTGAATGTTGATTTTTTGGGGCGGATAGGCTGGGCTGGGGGCTAGCCCCCTAGCCAGTCTATCCTTGGGCTATTC